>Ga0115566_10002617_pt1 | contig 14812 bp, 9 predicted proteins | sample COGITO_mtgs_1204_3_FD_87173 | JGI IMG/M metagenome (GOLD analysis project Ga0115566, IMG submission 87173) | Pelagic marine microbial communities from North Sea - COGITO_mtgs_120405 | ecosystem: Environmental > Aquatic > Marine > Epipelagic | place: Germany:Helgoland, sampling site Kabeltonne...
AAACTGATCATTAATCGGGTTTAATTGAAGCTCTTAAGTAATGGTTTATTAATCTATAAAAACCATTTATTAACTCAAACCAACCGTTTACGAGTTATTTCAATTAGATTAATAGTTCATAGCCAACCAATTGAAAAAAAATGAGTCTTATATGCAGTACCCTGATGTAAATTGGATGGACATTTTGAAGGGGGGATAGTTATTCTCCTTCTGTTTCCTCTTCTTCCTTCCAATTGAAAATATCCTCTTTAAATTCCGGCCTTTCTTTAGCTCTCCATTTAAATCTTTTCAAATATTGCATTCTAGGTGTCACATCTTTTATTGGATATAAAGTGGCTTCCGGATTTTCTCGAAACATTATTTCTTTAACCGAATTACTGTCCAAATAAATGGTCATGTATTCACAATCAGCTTTATTCATACCGATGTAACCACCATCTCCTTTTTCCTCCTTAGCAAAATAGATTGATATTCCATTATGGTTTACATCAACTGAGTTTAGTCTATTTCCTTTGAAATGCCCAACCATACTGTCACCTTTAATTTGATTGTACTTCTGATATTTCGATAATGAGTCTTCTAATGAGATAATAAAAGCACGATAATCCATGGTCATTCTATCTATGTTTTCTCCCTTTTTGTAAATAGTTACTATGTTGGCCGTGATTTGATTTCCTTCCGACCAAATAACTGGATCGTCATACATCGTTATACTCGAATCTACATCTGAAAAGACCAAGCTATCACTTTTCCCCTGCATATCTGATTTAAAAAACTGAGCCTGAGGATAGGCGTGTATAAGACGATATTTTCCAGTAGAATCATAGTGAGAGTACAAAGTGTCCGCATGTAAAAACAAGCTATCTTCTTCAAAAAACTGGGTAAGCATGGGTTCACCTAAAACTAAAGATACACTGTCTTCTTGATTAAAGTAGATGTACTCGCCCTGAACCATAAATTGGTTGGTGGTGTCGAGCAAGGTCACATTATAAAAAACTTCGCCTATGCCATCTTTCTGGTTGTAATAAATGCTGTCGCCAAATAATTCTTGGTCTTTGGTAATCACACTTGCGTTTTTGGTGAAAACTGAAATTTTGGATTTATTATCCGACCACCCTTTTTCAGTATAAATAATATCACCAGCACTTTCAATATATGTAGGCCCGTAAAAGAAACTTTTTTCTAAAGAACTGTTGTAATGTAAGGTGTCACTTTTGACAGTATAGTCTGGAGTTCTTAACCTCACCGAATCTTTAAATTGCATGAGCGAACTTTTGGAGAAATATTGGCCTTCGTAACTAAACAGAGAATCTTGGTTATTATTCATTAAAATTTCTCCTCCACCCCAATAAATACCAACGTTGTTATTTCTGTCGTAGTCTAAGAACTGGGTAACTAAGGTCATGTCGTTTTGGACTAACTTAACTTCTCGCCCTCTTACTTCTGCCATTCGGGTAGCACCAAAATATTTCAGAGAATCTCCGAAAAGTTCTAGTCCGTCATTGTCATAAATGTGAACATTTCCGTATGCTTTCATTGTATTTGTTGAAGAGTAAACATATGCAGAGTCACAATCCATGAAGGTTTTTCCATGTTTTATTCTAACATTTCCAATTAATTTTTTAGCACTCTCGCCATTAGGTCCTTCTTCAAAAATCAGGTCATTGGCACCAATTATCTCAAGCTTTCTACCTTTCTTCTTTGCTTTTTTTTGGGCGGATACACCTCCCGCTAAAATGCAAAGCAATAGCAATGAAAAAAGCCTGCTAAATGCAGGCAATTTTCGGATTTGAAATTCAATATTTTGAGTAAATAAAATCAATTTATTCTAACGCAATAGAGTTTGAGTTCTATCTGGACCAACCGAAATAATTGAAATCGGAACTTCCAGTTCTTTTTCCAAATAAGTAACATAATCCATTAAACTATTGGGTAAATCATTAACAGAACTCATGCCAGTTAAATCTTCACTCCAACCGGGTAAAGATTTGTAAATAGGAGTTACTTCTTCATCAATTATATCGTAAGGCATATAATCGATTTTTTCATTTTTGTATTCGTAATGAGTACACACACTTATTTCAGAAAAACCACTAAGCACATCAGCTTTAGTCATGATTAATTGAGTAACCCCATTAAGCATAATGGCATATTTGAGTGCCGGTAAATCTACCCAGCCACATCTTCTTGGACGTCCGGTTGTAGCTCCGAATTCGTGACCATTTTTTCTTATTTCCTCACCAACTTCATTATGCAATTCTGTAGGAAAAGGACCTGAACCAACACGAGTACAGTAAGCTTTGAAAATTCCGTAAACTTCACCAATTTTATTTGGAGCAATTCCTAAACCTGTACAAGCACCAGCGGCCACTGTATTCGAAGAAGTAACAAAAGGATAAGACCCAAAATCGATGTCTAATAATGAGCCCTGTGCGCCTTCAGCTAACACCTTATTGCCATCTTTAATCTGTTTGTTAATGAAGTGCTCACTATCTATTAAATTTAAAGTTCTTAACTTATCGATAGAAGTCATCCATGCTTTCTCAAGGGTTTCCAATTCAGAATAATCGAACTTGAAATTGCCTAAAAGTTGAATGTGTTTGTCTTTTAATTTATTGTATTTATCTAAAAAATGATCAGACTCAATATCGCCAACTCGCAATCCATTTCTACCGGTTTTGTCCATGTACGTTGGGCCAATTCCTTTAAGTGTTGATCCAATTTTGTCTTTTCCTTTAGAAGCCTCAGAAGCAGCATCCAATAATTTGTGGGTCGGAAGAATTAATTGAGCTTTTCTTGAAACAAAAAGGACTTTGTTTACATCAACCTTAAATGGCTCAAGAGCATTAAGCTCAACTTCCATTATTACAGGATCGATAACAACTCCATTTCCAATTACATTTACCGAATACTTGTGAAAAATTCCGGAAGGAATGGTGTGGAGTACATGTTTTATCCCTTCAAACTCAAGCGTATGTCCGGCATTTGGGCCGCCCTGAAAACGGGCAATTACACTGTATTTTGGAGTAAGGACATCTACAATTTTCCCTTTCCCTTCATCGCCCCATTGTAGGCCTAGTAATACATCTATGTTCATAAAACTATTTAGTTTTTCAGAAATTTTATTTTGATTTACATTCTTTACACGTTCCGTAAAAATTGAGCGCATGGTGAAATATTTCCACTTCAAGTTGACTTTCCAAAGTAGAACGGATTTGTTGAACTCTTGGGTCGCAAAACTCAATTACTTTATTGCATTTAGTACAAATTATGTGGTCGTGTTGTTTGTAACCGTGTGACTTTTCATATTGACTAATTTTTTGGCCAAACTGATGTTTTCTTATCAGGTTGCACTCCATTAATAAGTCAATTGTATTGTATAGTGTAGCCCGACTTACTCTATACTTTTTTTTCTTCATCAAAAAGTAGAGTGCCTCTACGTCAAAATGTTTATCTAAAGAGTACACCTCTTCAAGAATCGAAAACCTTTCTGGGGTTTTTCGATGACCATTCTGTTTTAAAAATGCTGCAAATATGGCTTGAACTTCTTCAGCGGCTTGCACCTTTGTCATTGAGAAAAATTAGGCTGTAAAAGTAGAGTTTTTGTATGCGATAATAGGTCGCTAACCTGTTATTTATCACTTGTTTTTAACATCATTTAGAGTCATCAATTCTTTCGACTTTTTCCACTCCTTTTACTTTGTTCAGCGAGCGCATTAAGTCATTAAGGATTTGTCTGTTGGTTACATAAACCCGAATTTCGCCTTGAAACACTCCGTCAACTGACTCAAAATGAACCTCTCGCATGTTTATGTCCATGTCCTGAGAGATAATATTAGTGAGTTCATTTACCATTCCCAATTGATCAATTCCATTTAATTTTAGACCTACCAAGAAAGCTAAAGAATGTTCACTGGTCCATTTCGCCTCAATAACTCGATGGTGTTTGTGAGAACGAAGCTCCAAAGCTTTTGGACAATTAGACCTATGAATGTCAATTAAATTGTTTCTACTCATAAAACCAAATACTTTATCTCCAGGAATTGGATTACAGCAATTAGCTAGGTTGTATTCAACTCGTTCAACTTCTTCAGAGCTTGAGCCAATTTGAGCAATGCCACCAACGTCTGTAATTATTGCATTTTTAGTTCTTCTGAAGTTGTTTTTTATCAGGCCTTTTTCAATTTTCAACTTATTGAGCTGGTCTAGATTTAGCCCTTCGTTTTTAACATGATAAAAAAGATCGTCAAGGGTAGGTAAATTATATAAGTAAGCAATTCGGTAAAAATTATCTTGTTCGTATTTGATGCCCAATTCTCGCATCTTTCTGCGAAGAATAGTTTTACCAAGTCCGGCAAGTTTTTTCTTTTCTGCCTTTAAATGATCTTTAATTTTAGACTTGGCTTTGGCTGTTTTTACAAATTTCAACCATTCAACCGAGGGCTTTCCTTTACTTGTTTTTATTATTTCAATTTGGTCACCTGTCTGTAAATGGTAGCTCATTGGCACAAGCTTGTTGTTGATTTTAGCACCAATAGTTTGGTCACCTAATTGCGAGTGGATTTCATATGCGAAATCAACAGGGGTAGACTGAGCTGGCAAAGAAATCATATCTCCTTTTGGAGAAAAAACCATAATCTCTTTTTCATAAAGACTCATTCTGAATTCGCTAATAAAATCTTCAGAAGCGGTATCGCTATGTTCTAAGGTTTCTCTAATTCTTTCAATCCATTGGTCAATGGCATGTCCTTCGCCTTCATTTTTGTACTTCCAATGAGCAGCATAACCGTTTTCGGCTAGTTCATTCATTCGTTCGCTTCTAATCTGTACTTCAACCCATTTACCTGTTGGGCTCATTACTGTTATGTGCAAACTTTCGTATCCATTTGCTTTTGGACTTGAAACCCAATCTCTTAAGCGGTCGGGGTTTGGTTTATAAAAATCAGTAACTATTGAATAGGCTTTCCAACAATCTGTTTTCTCATCTTCTGTTTCCGATTTCAGAATGATACGAACCGCCAAAATATCATACACCTCTTCGAAGGGTACGTTTTGACGTTTCATTTTTTGGGCTATTGAAAATATTGATTTGGTTCGTCCGCTAATTTCATGCTTGAGTTTAGCTCTTTTTAGCCCTCGGTCTAGTGGCAATGAAAACCGGTTGAGAAAGCGAGTCCGAACTGCTTTCGATTTCTGAAGTTTATATTCTATCTCATTGTAAAGTTCAGGTTCTAAGTATTTTAAACTTAGATCCTCCATCTCGGATTTGATGTTGTAAAAACCAAGTTTATGAGCAACTGGCGCATACAGATATAAAGTTTCTGAAGCAATTTTTCGAGACTTTTCTTCTGCCATGCTTCCCAGGGTTCGCATATTGTGTAATCGGTCGGCAAGTTTTATTAGAATTACTCGTACGTCTTGAGAAAGGGTGAGCAATAGTTTTTTAAAGTTCTCTGCTTGTAAATTGGTGTTTTGGTTAAAAAGATCGGAAATCTTGGTCAGTCCATCAATGATTTTCGATACAATTTTTCCGAATAGTTGTTCAATGTCTTCCAAAGTAATGTCGGTGTCTTCTACAACATCATGAAGCAAAGCACATACTATTCCGATTGGGTCAACGCCAATATCTTCTTTGGCAATTTTGGCAACTTCTAAAGGATGAAAAATATAAGGCTCACCCGATTTTCTTCTCATGCCTTTATGTGCTTCTAAAGCAACATCAAAGGCTTTTCGAATCATTTCTTTATCTTCCGTTTTTAATCGAACCTTTCCAGGTTTCATTAAATCCCGATAAGCGCGTAAAATGTCGCGTTTTTCCTTACGGAATTGTTCAATACTGTATTCTTCTTCTGCCCAATTCACTGTACAAAGTTAAGTGGGATTGTTTATTAGTGTATAGGTTTTAGTGCCAAGAATGGCTTAGATTTTAACAGAAATAAAACGCTTTCGTTTTTATGTCATTCGTACCCTAAAGCTAATGGATGTTATAGCTCTGATAACAATTGAATGGCTTTAGAATCAATTTGAGTAGAGATGCTGAAACAAGTTCAGCATGACGTCCCTTTTTTGGCTGCGCTCAAAGAATTCCACGATTAAAATATGGTCCTCAATGAACAAACTGGTATGGTTTACCAAAATCGTTAAACTGGGTAAGGAGTTTTTTTAGAACTAGAGATTTCTATTCCGGAACTGCGTTTGTGAAGCAAACAAGCATGTAGGATAATGAAATATCGATTTCGAAATGAAATGAAGAAAAGTTCCTTGAAAACTCCAAATGCCGTTTTGTTTCCTTTTATGGCTATGGATAAAAGGAAAAGCCTAGCGGCTTGAGCGAATGCAGTGTTCTATTAAAACTGAGCTAAGAATAAAGTTTTCTAGCTCATGCTATTGAGCAACGTTGACTAAATCTAGACTTAATTTAAATCTCCTTGATTGTTTTTCGTTTCACCTGAATAGAGCAATTTTCCTTTTCTTACTCCGTAACCACCAGTTTCTTAAAAGTAGTTTCGTCTTCACAATACAACCCAATGAGGTAGGTTCCGGTGGCGAGGTTGTTAAATTGGTGTTCGAAGTAAAACGGGTTTTCTTTCCAATGGCTTATGTCCGATGAAAGCACAATTTGTCCCAACTCATCAAATATTTTTATTTGACGAACCTGTTTGTCGTTGTTTAAAGCAGAAATCACAAAATGATCTTGAGCTGGGTTGGGGTCAATTCGAAAGTCACAAAGCAAAGGAGGAATGTTGGGGTTTTGAAGTACCATAACGGTATCCGAAGTTGTATCGCTGCATCCAAACTCATCTTTAGCTATCAAATAAATGTGGTGTTTTCCAAAAGGAGTTACTCGGTAACGCAAATTAAATTCATCAGAAATAACGGTAGAATCTAACAGCCAAACGTAAGAAGTGGCATGTTGAGATTGGTTTGTTCCTTCCAAATCCAACGGAATCATTCCTTCATTTTTGTTGAGTGTGAAGGCTGCTTGTAAGGGATAATAATTTGGAGTGCTCGTTTTAGAGTTACTTCCACAAAAGTTACTTATAGTCAACGTGTAGTTTCCACCTCTTGTTACCACAATTGAGGTAGAGCTGTCTCCAGTGTTCCACGAACTTGTTCCATTATCTGTAAGTGAAGAACCTGTTAGAGTAATCGGTGTTCCCGGACAATATCGCCCAGTTGGACTGACGGCTATTTGGGCAAGAGGAGTTTTAAGAGTACTTACTTTTACTGTTTTTGAGTTACTTCCACAGGCATTGGTAACAGTTACCGCATAATTTCCAGCAAGAGAAATACTTCTAACTGCTTGCTGATCTCCATTATCCCACAAGTAAGAAGACCGAGGATGAATTACATTCAATAACCAAACTTCGTTGTCACAAATTACCGTATCGTTAGGAAAAGAAAGTGAAGGCGGTTTGAGCTCGGAAAGAATAAAAACAGTAGAATCGGCCCCACAACGATTTACTGCCCCCACACCATAAGTTTTGTAATCTTTTATCCAAACCGAAGCAGTGGTATCCCCCGTTGTCCAGCGAAAGCGAGCAGAATTGGCAAAAGCAGTAATCAAAACCGAATCGTTTAAGCATATAGAAGTATCGTTTAGAACCAGTTTGGGTGGATTTGTATGTGAAACCTGTATGGAATCGTAGCTGCGGCCACAGTTGTGTTTTACTTCAACTTGATACACCCCACCAGTATTAACCGATACCGTAGAATCTAGGCTTCCATTATGCCTCCAATACCAAGAAAGAGAAGTGTCGTTGGCTCCTGCGTTTAGAGTTAAAGGCACATTAGAGCAAATGGAAGTATCTCTGCCTAAATCAAAAGCAGGCGGAGGAATACTGCTAACAAGAAAAGTGTCTTGCTTGACCTTCGGCCGAATGGTTAATTGAATTTCAGACTAAAATTCAAAAGGTCGACTCCCAAACCAGAATGATTTGTAAAGACAATCAATCATTGGTGTTTGAGTAAAATAAACCCTCATAACCTTCAAATTTGCTCTGAATCCAAACACAGAAACAACCCAGTTAAACGGTTTGAGAAACTACTCAATAAGCTTCTAAAATTGGATTTTGCCACATACTAGGAAATTTGAGGTATTCCCCCATTTTTCAGTTATTTTGATAGGATCGAATTGAAGGTTTTCAGCAATTTGATAGGTGTAAGTTTGGTTTTAGTTTTAGGCCTTTACTTGGCGCCTGTTTGCAATCAAATTATAGAAGATAATGTTGATTTAATCAAATTGTAAAACAACCCATGCTCCTAAAGGTTATTCGAATGCACACGATAAAATTTTTAAAGTGGAAATCTTATTGGTAATTAGAAAACCATAAATAAAAAATTATAAGTTCAAGAAGGAAAAAGGAAGCTTTTAGAACCTACCTACTTAGCCGGTAAGATCTTATTTGCCGCATCTCCAAAACCAATTCTCACTCCATTTTTTTCACAATAGCCACGTTGAATCACCGTATCGCCATCCAAAATGAACTTACGTTGTGAACCATCGCTTAAAGTAATCGGTTTAGTTCCTTTCCAAGCTAACTCAAGCATAGAACCATATGATTCAGGTGTAGGACCAGAAATAGTTCCGCTTCCCATTAAATCTCCACAATTAATGTCACAACCATTAATGGTATGGTGAGCCAATTGCTGACTTGGGTTCCAGTACATGTATTTGTAGTTGCTATGACTTACTCGGTTTTCTTCACCACCATCTGGTTGTATATACATTTCTAAATTGATGTCAAAACTTTTCTCTCCTTCAAACTGAAGGTATTCAAAAGGTTTTGGGTCTTGTAAAGGAGTAGCACAACGATAAGGTTCAAGTGCATCCATAGTAACAATCCAAGGAGAAACTGTAGAAGCAAAGTTTTTCGCCAAAAATGGACCTAGTGGAACATATTCCCATTTTTGAATATCACGAGCACTCCAATCATTAAATAGGCTCATTCCGAAAATATAGTCTTCAGCTTCTTCAACAGAAATAGAATCGCCTAAGGGCTTGCCTTGAAAAGTGAAATAAGCCATTTCTAGTTCAAAATCGAGTAATTTACAAGGGCCAAAAACAGGAGGTTCATTGTCGTTTGGTTTTTGTTGTCCTTTAGGTCTATGAAAAGCTTGCCCTGAAGGAATAATAGAAGAAGCTCGACCGTGGTAACCAACAGGAATGTATAACCAATTTGGTAACAATGCATTATCTGGGTCTCTAAACATAGTACCTACGTTGGTAGCATGTTCTTTAGAAGAGTAGAAATCGGTGTAATCACCAACTTTAATTGGGAGGTGCATTTCAATATCATTTTGATTTAACAAAATGGTTGAAACGTGATCTGGGTTGTTTTTTAGTTCGTTATTTTCATTCGAAAACAATTCAGATATTCTTTCACGAACGGCTCTTGTTCCCGATTTGCCTGACATCATAAAATCATTCAAAAACTCCGACTCAAAAACCTCATGTGGCACTCCACATTGCGATAAGTAACCTAAACTTGAAAGTGCTGCAACATCAATAACTTTTGAGCCTAAAGCAACTCCAACTTTTTTAACTCCTCCATTCGAAAAAATACCAAAAGGTAAATTTTGAATTGGAAAATCTGAACCTTCTTGAACTTCAACCCAACTTGTAAGTTGCGGATTGTTTGACTTTAACATGAGAATATTTTTATTTTTTATTAAAAAGACGAGATTTTATTTTTTCACTTTTGGGTAAAGAGAAAAATCGTTCATCCATTTATTAATTTCTTTTTTAACCGATTTATGCAGTTTTTCGTTTTCAGGATCCATTACTATTTGGTCCAAGTAATCGACCACTCTATCCATATCCGCCTCAACCAAACCTCGGGTAGTTATTGCAGGTGTTCCAACTCGAATTCCTGAGGTAACAAAGGGCGACTTATCATCAAAAGGAACCATGTTTTTGTTTACTGTAATATCAGCTTTTACCAATGCGTTTTCGGCATCTTTTCCGCTTATGTTTTTACTTCTCAAGTCAATAAGCATGGAGTGGTTATCTGTACCACCCGAAATAATATGGTAGCCTTTATCAACGAATGCCTTTGCCATGGCTTTAGCATTTTTACTTGTTTGAACTACATACTTCAAGTAGTCATCAGTAAGTGCTTCACCGAAAGCTACTGCTTTGGCCGCAATTACATGTTCTAATGGACCACCCTGAGTTCCCGGGAATACACCTGAATCCAACAAGGAAGAAAAGGATCGAAGATTCCCTTTCATGGTTTTAATGCCAAATGGGTTTTCAAAATCTTTTCCAACCATTATAACTCCACCTCTTGGACCTCTTAATGTTTTGTGAGTAGTAGTAGTTACAACATGGCAATGCTCCATTGGGTCATTTAATAGGCCACGAGCAATTAATCCCGCTGGATGTGAAATGTCGGCTAAAAGTATTGCTCCAACAGAATCCGCAATTTCACGAAATCGTTTAAAATCCCAATCTCTTGAATAAGCCGATGCACCTGCAATAATCATTTTTGGTTTTACTTTTTTGGCTTGGCTTTCCACCATTTCCATGTCAACCCGTCCAGTTTCCTTATTTACGCCATAAAAGTGTGGCTGATATAATTTTCCTGAAAAGTTAACAGGTGAGCCATGGGTAAGATGACCACCATGAGAGAGGTCAAATCCTAAAATAGCATCGCCCGGCTTAAGACAAGCAAGCATTACCGCCGCGTTAGCCTGTGCGCCAGAATGTGGTTGAACGTTCACCCATTCGGCATTAAAAAGTGTTTTGAGTCTGTTTCTTGCTTCGTCTTCAACTTGGTCCACAACTTCACAACCTCCATAATATCTTTTTCCTGGAAGTCCTTCAGCGTATTTGTTCGTCAAAACCGAACCCATAGCTTTCATTACTTCTTTCGAAACAAAGTTTTCAGAGGCAATTAATTCAATGCCCTGTTTCTGGCGTTTTTTTTCGTCTTTTATTAAGGAGAAAATCATGGAGTCTTTCATAGTAAACAGATTAAATTCGATTTATAATTTCACAAATGTAGGGTATAGGACTATTATTCTAAATCCTCTTTTTTAGAAATAAATCCAATATTTTTTGGGGTTCCAATTTTTTTGGATTTGGGATTGAAAATGTTCTGATCTTAAAATTAATAAAACAAAGTTTTTAGCCCTTCTTGATTAATTGAATCCATAAACTAGCTTCAATTCCGATAATTAGTTATTCTTTTGAAATCTGTTAAAAAAGATTACTTGAAAGATTCTATCCTTTTGCTTTTTCAAAAGTTCCTTAAAGGTTCATTAACCGTTTTAGGTGTTAGCGTGTTTGCACGGCTAATTGGGTTGGTGAAAGAGATAGTAATTGCACGTGAATTTGGTTTGTCTTCTGAATTGGACACCTATTTTTTGGCCATTATGATTCCCATGTATTTGGTGGTTTCATTTACAAACCCACTTGGGCCAGTTTTTATTCCAACTTTTAATCGAGATGAAAAAGAGGGCTTGGAAAAAGGCCAACTTTTGTTTTCGAAATTATTGACCTATGTAATTTATGGAGCATTGGCGCTTGCTATTCTTTTTGGTCTACTAATTCCGGGTTTGGATTTTTTACTAAATGTTTCGGAAACGAACCTTGTATTGTTTCAGAATATCTCTTTAGTATTTATACCAATTGTGGTAATTCAAAGTATCTCGAATTATTTATTGGCTTTTTTAGAAAACAGGAAACACTTTATTTTCACCTCTTTAGGGGCAGTATTGTCATCGGTTTTTGTGTTGGTTAGCGTATTGCTTTTTCATTCTATAATGTCCATTGCTTTAGCCATGTTGCTTTCTGCAATTGTGTTTTTGTTAATTGAAATTGCAATGCTCAATAGTAAAGGAAGAATAAAATTAACTGTCAATTGGGAGCTCAAATCGCTTCAACCTAGTTTTAAAAAGCAATACGTTTGGTTGTTTTTAGCTAGTATTACTATGGGTTCAACTTTGGTGGTAGACCAGTTTATGGCCAGCTATTTTGGTGAGAGCAGCGTTTCAGGATTAAATTACGGCTACCGACTTGCTGGTATTGTTTCAAGTATGGGTGCGCTTACTTTGGGGGCAGTGGCACTTCCTGTTTTCTCTAAACTAATTGCTGAAAATGAAAAAGAAAAAATTTCGGGATTGCTCCATTCCTTACTTTTAGGAGTTGGAATAATTAGCTTGCCTGTGGTGGCTCTCATATATTTCAATTCAAACACAATTACGTCGTTGTTATTTCAACGCGGCGCTTTTCAGTCAATGAATGTAGCCCTAGTTTCCGATTTTTTAAAATTGTATATTTTTCAATTTCCTTTTTATGTTGCAGGTATTGTAATCTCTCGATTAATGTCTTCTCTTGGAAAAAACAATTCAGTATTTGTTATTTCATTATTGGCTCTAGTTCTGAATGTTACGCTCAACATTGGCTTTACTAAATGGATTGGAATATCGGGTATTGCCTTATCAACTTCGGTAGTTTATTTATTCACCTTTTTGGCTTTGTATTTTAGTTCGAGAAGAGCACTTAAAACAGTTTCAGAATAATGTGTGGAATTGCGGGCATAATTGACTTTAACGGTGGTAGTTCCAAAACTATTTTGAGCAATATGGGCGCCGCAATTGCTCATAGAGGTCCAGATGCCTGTGGTGATTCTTTTGACGAACAAAATGGAGTTCAAATTGGGTTAAGTCATCAGCGACTATCCATTATCGATTTAGACTCTAGAGCCAATCAACCCATGACAACTTTAGATGGTCAGTATGAATTGATTTTCAATGGCGAAATCTACAATTTTCAAGAAATAAAAAAGCGCTTAGTTGACCTGGGAGAATCTTTTGATACCACGTCAGATACCGAAGTAGTATTGAAAGCATGGCAACGATGGGGACAAAAATGTTTGACTGATTTTGTTGGCATGTTTGCTTACGCTATTTATGATAAGGCAAATCAGAAATTGACTTTGGTTAGGGATAGAGTGGGGGTAAAACCACTTTATTATTATTTTAAAAATGGATTGTTTGTGTTTGGTTCAGAGCTAAAATCACTTATGCAACATCCTCAATTCGAAAAATCTATTGATATAGATTCTACAGCACTTTTCATAAAATACGGCTACTACCCAGAGCCTTACACGGTTTTTGAGAATTGTAACAAGTTAAAAGCAGGCCATATTCTTGAGTTGAGTTTAAAAACTAAAGAAGTCAAGGAAACCAAGTATTGGGATCTTCTTAGTTTCTATGCCAAACCTAGTTTTCAGAAAAGTGAAAATGAGTTGTTAGAAGAGTTGGACGAAATTCTTGTGAAGTCTTTTAAATACAGAATGGTTTCTGATGTTCCTGTTGGTGTGTTTTTAAGTGGTGGTTATGATAGTTCGTTGGTTACAGCAATTCTCCAAAAAAACTCGAACCAAACGTTAAACACATTTACAATTGGTTTTGAAGATGAAGCCTATAATGAGGCTCAATATGCCAAAGTTGTAGCTGAATATTTAGAGACGAATCATAGGGAAGAATATTGCTCATTAAACAAAGCTAAAAATCTAATTCCTGAATTGTCAACTTTATATGATGAACCTTTTGGAGACAGTTCGGCATTGCCAACCATTTTGGTAAGTCAGATGGCGAAAAAACAAGTTTCGGTTTCCTTAAGTGCTGATGGAGGAGATGAACTTTTTGGGGGCTATGGGAAATACTTAACTTCTTTGGATTATGTGAATAAATTGTCCAAAATTCCACTTAAAAAAGTTGGGGGAAGTTTATTAGAAACAATGTCTCCTTTGTCTCAATTTATAGGAAAAGGTTTCAATTTCAAAAGGCGTTATCAAAGAGTAAATGAATTATTGAAAAATGGTTTGACTTCATACCAGGCTATGGATTTGAGTAGTCAAAATTTACTGAATTCTGAAATTGATGAGCTATTTTTAAAAAAGACGAAACGGTTGTCAAGTAATTTCAATAATTCAAATTCTACTTTGGAAAATTTCACGTCCATAAATCAAATGCTTGCCATGGACTTTAAAACCTATTTACCTGATGATATTTTAACGAAAGTAGATAGAGCAAGTATGTCGATTGGCTTAGAAAGTCGCGAGCCTTTTTTAGACCATCATATAGCTCAGTTTATGGCTCAAGTCCCTGATAATATGAAAATTAAAAAGGGAAGTCAAAAATATTTACTAAAAGAATTAACCCATAAGTATTTGCCCAAAGAGATAATGGATAGGCCAAAAAAAGGGTTTTCTGTTCCAGTAAAAGAATGGATGAGATCTGATTTAAAAGATCTACTGGAAGAAACTTTGAGCGAAAAGGTGGTAAAAGAAGCTGGGGTATTTAATGTGAAAAAGGTAAATGAATTAAAAACAAATTACCTTTCAGGCAAAATGGAAGACTTTAATCCAGTTTGGTTTCTATTTATTTTTCATCAATGGCATTTAACATGGATAAAATAAAACAATACGAACAACAATTTCAGGGTAATGAAATCATGTTCATTATGCCTTCTTTATCAACTGGAGGAGCTGAAAGAGTAATTGTTACCTTAATTAAGTATCTCGATCGATCTAGATTTAAGCCTGTTTTGGTCATTTTAAACGAAGGAAGTAATCCGTTGGATTTGAAAGAAATTGGATGTGAAGTTGAGTTGGTCAATTTGAAAATAAAAAAAGCACGATATTCTGCAATTACTCTTTTCAATCTAATATTAAAAAGAAAGCCAGGCACCGTATTATCCACCCTAGGGTATGTGAATGAGATTGTCTCTTTTTTACTTCCTGTTTTACCAAAATCAATAAAATTTATAGCTAGAGAATCAAGTATTGTTAGTAAACGA
>Ga0115566_10002626_pt1 | contig 14779 bp, 15 predicted proteins | sample COGITO_mtgs_1204_3_FD_87173 | JGI IMG/M metagenome (GOLD analysis project Ga0115566, IMG submission 87173) | Pelagic marine microbial communities from North Sea - COGITO_mtgs_120405 | ecosystem: Environmental > Aquatic > Marine > Epipelagic | place: Germany:Helgoland, sampling site Kabeltonne...
AATCGCTTGCCCGTTCCTTTCCAATTTCCATTTAGGGCTTCGTATTCGGTATGGGCGAAAAAGTTTTTGAAAATGAAATATCGCGTAAACAACGAACCCCCATAAATGTGATCTTGGAAGCTGAGATTATTGATTTTAATGTAACTATAGGTTATCTGGCTGCCTACCGACCATTTCTGATTAATCTTAAAACCGACCAATGGCGCAACATTTATCATCGTGTAATTGCCAAATTGTGCACCTAAATTACCCCCGAAATAAACACGTTCCTTTAATGTTGGCTTAGGTTCATCTGGCACAGATTCAAAAGGTGCGGTTTCAATATCTTGAGCTAGCGTGTTGAAAATAACGAACAACATCAGGCAAGTAAACGAAAGCAATCTTTTTCTACGCATATTGATTCAAATGGTTTTGAAGCAAGAACGAAGTTATGTGCAAATTCTTAGCCTGAAGGTTAAGAATTTTTAAACCTTGGCTCAAGAGGAATAGTATCAAACCGCTGCTTTCGTTAAAGCAGCAATCGATCTATTCGAGCAATGACCGAATCAGCATCCGACTTAGTATCTGAGAGGAGCGAAGCAGATGTGATGGCGTCAACCCCTTTTATGTGATATCCACCGTCACCTGACGTGGTCAGGTAAACACAATTGTCCAAACCTGCGTGGGCAGAATGAAAGGCTTCAATGGCTTTCGGTGGTTGCCAAATTTCCCAGGTGTGACAAATGAAAATGGCCGACCAATCGGTTGTTTTAATCTGATCCAATTGATTTATGTCAATAGCCTTGATGTACAAATCGTTAGCGGAAAAGTGAGTAACTACGGTTTCGATGACATCGTGTTTATAAGTGCTGCCTTGATAGGCGATCAGCAAACTTTGCGGAGCAGAGTCATCACCTAATTCAAATTCCACGGCTGGCATCATTCTAAATGTTAGCCAATACCATAGGCCAAACACCGAAAACAATAGCAATATGATAATAGAAATCCAAACGACTCTTTTCATTCCACTTCAAAGCTAAGTAAAAATGCACCTTATACAATTGATTATTAGTGCGTTGGTGCAATAGATTGAGTAAAATCGATTTGTTTGATTTGACAACGTTTGAATAAGTCACGACTCTCGTTTTTCTTTTAGATGTTGATATTATTCCTAAATTCCAACCTTAAACTATAAGCATGAATTCAAAGCATTACCTCATTTTCATTGGTCTGTTTTTAACGCTGTTAATGGCGGGTTGTAAAAAAGAAACAGAGGAATCTATTCCAGATCAACCAGATTTACCCCCAGAAAACGCTTTTGTCCAAGACATGGGTGGCTTCGGTAATAGTGCTCAAAGAAGCGAGGGAAATTACAATTTTGCCGCCTTGAATGTAGGTGTTTGGAATACCATTTTATATGTGAATTTGGCTATTCCTGTGGCTGCATGGTATAAAGTTCGGGAGGTAGAGCCTGTTTGGGACAAGAATATCAGTGCTTGGAAATGGACCAAAGAATACAATAATAATTCAGGGAATTATACAGCTCAGCTGCACGGTTGGATACAATCTGGAGAAGTGCAATGGCGCATGTATATTACGAAACAGGGAGAGTATAATGATTTTCTTTGGTACAGAGGAACTTCAAAACTAGACGGCACGTCTGGTTCATGGCGCCTTTTTCGCGATCCCGTGATCGATCAACCATACATAGACATAACATGGAATAATGAACTTGATTCGGATCATGATGACATTAAATATGTCAACTCCATTCCGAATGATGCAGGTAATGGATCGTATATTCAATATGGACGAATCGATACGACTGGGTTGGATATTTTTTATGACATCTACTTAAAGGCAGATAACCGGTTGATCGAAATTGATTACAGCGATGCTACCACCGCAGGAAGTGTGCGAGATAATGTGTTTTTTGGTGACGAAAATTGGCATTGTTGGAATGAACTGCATCAAGATACGACCTGTATATAAAGGCATTATTGCTTGATTTTACCGTCACCGAATATGCGGGACTTCAAGCTAGACGCACTGAATCCACTCATGATCAATTCTTGAATAAAGGAGTTTGAAATGGCTCGTTTTACAATAAAATTACAAAGTCGTTCATTCCTCATAATGCGCTGAACCCAATAGTTGAGTCGAAGTTCACCCCACATTCTGCGATAAATTTCGTTGTCGTAGGCCTTGTTGAATTTGGCGTCAAATGATTGTTGTATGAAAGCTTCAATAACGTGGTCGGCCGCCACCCGACCACTCCTAATCGCATTGCCAATACCCTCACCCGAAAGTGGATTGATGAGTGAAGCGGCATCACCGAGCAATAAATATCTATTTCCGGATAGTTTTCGCTTCTTACTGCCTAAAGGCAACCCAAACCCTTTAATTTCTTCCAACGGTTTTGCATGCGCAAATCGATCTTTTACGTTTGGGTGAGTTTCGATTATTTCTTTTAGAAGCTTCTTTAAGTTCGGTTTACGCTTAGCAACAACGGAACTCAACATCCCAAGCCCCACATTAGCCCGATTCCCAGGAAGAGGAAACACCCAGAAATAACCTGGCAACAGTTCATTATAGAAATGAAGTTCCACAGCATTGTCGTCACTAAATCCGGTTACATTTTCATAATACTGACGTAGACCTGCGCAGTGGTGATTTTTATCGGGTCTTTCATCGGATAAACTCCGTGCCACCACTGAATGAGCTCCATCTGCACCTAAAACTATGCTTGCCGAAATATTTTCGCCATTTTCCAACTCAATGTTTATGCGGTTTTCTTCGTGCACGATCTTTTTGACAGATTCGCCTAAAAAAGCGGTAACACAATCAGATTGAATGGCCTGATTAAACATAAATGCATCAAAATCTAATCGAGGCGAAACGTAACCCAAAAGTCCTGTGTTGTTTAATGACACATCGGCCTTGCTGTAATCAGGCGAAACAAATCGGACAGCTTTACACCAGATTTTTTCATCCATTTGATCAAATAGTTGAGCAGTGTCTAGCGGTAACATGCCCAATTGGTTGACCACATCAGGACTCAAAGCGTCACCACAGGTTTTATCTCGTGGAAAAACAGCCTTATCGATAAGGGCAACCCGAAGTCCAGACTCGTGAAGGGCAATGGCGGCTGTGCTTCCTGCCGGTCCAGCTCCGACTATGGCCACATCAAATTCACTCATTTTTTTATCTCGCGTCTGATATTAACAAAAGTGTTGAAAGGGACATCAATAGCTGCACTATTGGCCAACCAGTCTGGAATACTTCCGCCAGGCTCGGCATGGACGATGTACTCAATTTGACATTTGCTAGCTGAAATAGGTGTGATTATCCAATATGTTTCCGATTTCTGAATTCGAACGATGTCTTTCTTTTCGGGAAGATAGGTTGGCAACGCAACCCCCTTGGATGTGATGACACCAGTTTTTCGATTGGTGCTAAACGTGAGTTTATATATCCCATCTCTATCGCTAACAGGCCAAGGTGCATCAGTTAAAGAGTATTGAATTTGGGTCGTATCGTTTGGTCGCTTTAGGATTTTCAACTCCTTAGTATCTGGAAATGCATTCGGGTGTTGATCAATATGCTGAAGGAAATACAGCATTTTCTGTGCAGGCAAATCAAGTGTCATCACCGCTTTGAAAGAATTAAACCCGCTATTTGCATTTGGTTTATTATAAACTTTTATTCCGTTTTCATCCTTTTGCAGTTCCCATTCTTGGGCCTTAGGCTGAAGGGCATTTGCCGTTAATAGAAATAGTAGCAGCAAGTATCTTAGGCCCATTATGCGAATTTAACGTGATTATATGAGGAAAAGGTTGATAAAGCACGAGGCGAAGCGCGAATATTTATTTTCGACCTGCATTTAGTATAGCGATCATCATGGGTGAGTTTAAAAAGTATTTAGCAGAGTTTATTGGAACCTATACCTTGGTTTTTTGCGGTACTGGCGCTATCGTTATGAACGATGTGAGTGGAGGAGTGGTCAGTCATTTGGGAGTTGCCATTTGTTTTGGTATCGTTGTCATGGCCATGATTTATTCCTTTGGGTCGATCAGCGGAGCGCATATTAATCCAGCGGTAACGTTGGCGTTTTACTTTTCCAAAAGGTTTCCAAAACAACTTGTAGGTGGGTATATTACCGCACAAATTATTGGAGCTATTTTGGCGAGTTTCACGTTAAAAATGCTCTTTCCTACCCACGAAACTCTAGGAATCACCTTGCCGTTTGACGGTAGCGCTCAAACCTTTGTACTCGAGGTAATATTGACTTTCTTTCTCATGTTGGTTATAATTTTTACGAGTACAGGTTCAAAAGAAACCGGCACACTCGCTGGATTGGCTATTGGAGGCGTGGTATTGATGGAGGCATTATTTGCTGGACCAATAACTGGTGCATCCATGAACCCCGCTCGATCGATCGGGCCGGCTTTGGTGTCGGGCAGAATAGAAGAATTATGGATCTATATACTTGCTCCAATTCTTGGAGCATTATTAGCAATAATGGTTTGGAAAGTGTTTAATACCCAAGCTACCATTAATTATGATGCACCTGAAAAATCTGAATAAACTCAGCTTCAGGAATGCCAAACTTGACCCAGTCATCAAGCCGTTTAATTACTTCATCTAAGGCTTGAGGTCGAAACCCGAGTTTTAAAGTGAGTTCCCTTAAAAGAACAATCTCGTCATAGGAAATCTCACCATCGGCCAGCACCATGGTTACGAGATGAAAGAATAAGGATATTCGGTGAACCTCATCCTTGGGAAGGTCGGTTTCTGACGGCTTAGTAAAAAGCGCTTCCATGTCCATAGGTTCGACATCGAGCAGTTCTGTAATCCTATGTAAAAGATCGTATTCTTCGTCTCGGTGCTGACCATCGGCACCAGCGATTCGAATGAGTTCTGTTAAGATTCTAAGCTTTTGCTCGTGGCTAATATTCATAACACATTGGATTTATGCACTCAAAATAGCTATCTAAAACGGCTCAGCCCCAGACCCGAATGAGGTGGAAAATATGGCCGTTTCGGTCACTTCAATACCTTCTTTTTTGTGGAATAAATCAGAAAGGTGTTCGAATACTTCATCTTGGTGATTCACAAATTGGCTTGCGATTCTATGAGCAAGGTCCTTTTTAGATGGATCGTGTCGATCAAAAAAGGCCTTGAGTTTTGTCTCGAATTCTAGTTTTTTCTGGTGCATGCGTTATTGTTTGTATTTCAAAGAAAAGATAAAACCTGAAGCATAGAAGGTTGTATGCTTAAGTTTGGAGATAAACCAACCTCACTTTTTTACATCACATGATTAAACGCCTCTTCGCGCTTGTAATATTATTAGTAAGTGTCGCTATAATGGTGACCTGCAACCAAGGTGGCGATGATTTATTTGCAGATGCATACGTTGAAGGAGCGTGTCCGCACGATCATTCAGACTCGATAACTGGCGAACTAATCTTTCCAGAAGCTTCAAATAATAGTTGTGTGAGCTGCCATCAGGGCATTGAACCGATTCGAGATCATAATTCGGGAATGATGCAAGAAATCTTCAAATTGGCTGGAAAGGCTGGATTCAAGGATAATGAGTGTATTGTTTGCCATGGTGGAAACCCTGAAACGATTGACCCAATAATGGCGCATTCGGGTTCGATAAAGTCACTTATCGCCCTCAAAGGACCAGATGAGTTTTATCCGGACCCAGCCAGCGTATGGATCAATGAAAAGACGTGTGGCATGTGTCATCAAGAACAAGTAAGTACTCAATACACATCATTGATGTTTACGGAAGCTGGGAAGATTCAGGGCACGACATGGGGTTTTGGAGGTCTGCAGGGATATGATCATAACGTGGCCAATGTTGCAGTTGAAGAATTAAAAGTGCATGATCGATTGGGTTCTGAAACGTACAAAAAGTATATGGCTGAATTGAAAGCAGCCGAGCCTCAGGTTTTCCCCGGAGTCATGAAGGCGTTGCCCGAAGCTCCAAGTCCTGAAGAATTGAAACTGCATCCAGAAAAATCGGTTTACACCTATTTGAGAACAGAATGTCAGCGTTGTCATACTGGAGTAAAAGGAAATCAGGCTAATGGAGATTTTAGAGGAACAGGCTGTGGATCCTGTCATATTCCCTATTCAAACCGGGGTTTGTATGAGGGAGATGATCAAACCATTAAGCCAAATGAGCAAGGTCATATGCTTGTTCATTCGATTCAAAGCAGTCGAGATGCTAAGGTTAAGGTGCACGGTAAAGAGTATTCTGGAATTCCTACGAAAACATGTACCGCTTGTCACAACAGAGGCAGGCGCATTGGGGTTTCTTACGAAGGATTAATGGAAACATCTTACACTTCACCCTTTATGAGCGATGGTGGCGATCAAGCTCAAATCCATAAGAAGAATTACCTCCACCTTCAACCCGATATTCATTTGAGTAAAGGCATGGTTTGTCAAGATTCCCACACTTCTGGCGACATTCATAGTCTAGGAGATTTGAGTGGAGCCATTCAAGGCGCTGTTGAAATTGAATGTCAAGATTGTCATGGCACACCAACGGCCTTTCCATGGGAATTGCCCATCGGCTACGGTGATGAAATAGCGGGAGAAGCACCAAAAATAGGCGAGGCGAGGGGTGTTTCACAATCCATTCCTGAATACTTAAAGAAGGGTCAAATAGATTGCAAACGAGACGGGTATTTGATTTCGAGTAGGGGAAACCCTATGCCTCATGTGGTGAAAAATGGAGATGAGATTACACTATACTCAGCTGGCGGAAAAGACATTCGTTTGACTCCGCTGAAAAAGCTTACACAAGAGGATCGGCTTACACCAAAAGGAAAAGTGGCTATGACTCAAGTGAGCTCACACATCGAAAAAATGGAATGTTATGCTTGTCACGCAGTTTGGGCACCACAGTGCTATGGATGCCACATTAACATCGATTATTCAAAGCCCGAAACGAAGCCCGACTGGGTAGAAATAGCGAAGCATCCAAACAAACATGGCCAAACGCCTGACGCTATTTCTAACGCTGAACTCGATCAAGTGAAAGCTTTTATCATTTCGGGTAAAGTGGAAGAACAACGTTCGTACTTGCGTTTTGAAGATCCACCGTTGGTCGTGAATGGCGACCACCGCATTTCGCCAGCCATTCCTGGTTGCCAAACAACGGTAACGGTTATTGATGAAGATGGCAAAACGCGGCTGTTAAATCATATTTTTAAAATACCCCACGTTGAAGGAGCTGGTGCTGAGGGACAAAATGCCATTGACATGGCGCCCCTTCAACCGCATACGAATCAATTTGAATCTAGAAGTTGTGAATCTTGCCACACCAATCCAAAGGCCATGGGCTATGGCATTGACGAAGGTTCATTGTTCAATCGTCCCGATTCGTCATTCGTGATGGATTTGATGGACGCAAACGGACATGTGCTAGCTCGGCAAGTCGATACCCAGTTTAATGCCATACCCAATTTGAAACACGACTGGAGTAAAATCATAGACGATAGTTTGCGTCAGCTTCAAACGGTAGGTCATCACTTTAGTGGATCAAGGCCACTTAATGCCGAAGAATTAGGGAAATTGGATCGAAGAGGTGTATGCATGTCTTGTCACGAAAATATCCCTGATGGCGATATAGCGATTGATTTATTGAGCCATGTGGCGAAGTATGGCAAAGTTGAAATTGACAATGAAAAGCATCAAAGCATTGTCTCAAAGAGCATTCTAATCAGTGCTTGGTTTCAAGTACTTTCTGTTTTTTTAATATTGGGGCTTGTATTCCTGTGGTGGTTTAAAAAAAGGAAGTGAATTCAACGGTTATGAGAATCGAATTAAGAGCTTGGAAAGTGGGGGATTTACCAATCCTTATTGAGTTTGCTAATAATGAGAGGATAGCTGCAAACATGACCGACAGTTTTCCGCATCCTTATTCCAAAGAAGCGGGATTGAAATTCATTGAGTGGGCAACGTCATCCGATCCGAACCATATTTTATGCATTAAAGCAGACGGCAAAGTTTGTGGTTCGATTGGGCTTCACGCTCAACAAGACGTTATGTGCAAGAATATGGAGTTAGGTTATTGGATAGCCGAGCCATATTGGGGACAAGGAATTGCAACCAATGCCGTGACTTTGATGGTGCAATATGGGTTCAAACATTGGGATATCAATCGCATTTTTGCCAAACCTTTCGCGGTAAACATCGGATCGCTGCGTGTTTTGGAAAAGGTTGGATTTCGAAAGGAAGGCCTCTTTAAGGCCGCGGTTTATAAGAGAGGCCGCTACATTGATTTTCTTGAATACGCCATACATAGAACCGAATGGGAGCATAGAACAATTGAGCCTATCCCTTAATTTCTGCTTTTACGGAAACCATTTTTTGAAGCATAACCGAATTCGGAATGGTAAATTGCTCACCTTTTGAGGTTTCAATGTGAATGAAATAATAGCCAATATCCTTCACTACGCCAGTTAATTGATAGTCTTTATCGTGAACTTCGATGGTGTCGCCTAGCTTCATGGGGTGATTGAAAAAGAGGATTAACCCAGAGGTGATGTTTGAAAGCAATGACCATTGCGCGAAAAATGCAATACCCATAACCGTAACGGCCGAGGATAGGAAAAGGAAAAGCTCCTTTTGTTCAATGCCCCAAATGGCTGCAATAAGGATCAATCCTATCAAAACCACGAAAAAGTTGATCAACTTAACAGCGACTTTTCTTCTTTGATAACTGAATGTGAATTTGCGAAGAGCCCGGCTGATTTGGCTTTTTGAAAGTAGCCGAACCACTATCATAAAGACAATTACTAAAACTGTCTCGATCACTTCGATACTATACCCGAGCATATCCTTCTTTAATTGACTGCGAATGTAGTTTTGGAAAGCTTCAAATGAGGCTTTGTGACAAGCTTAATTAGCACCTAAAACTCCCAACGCATAATCGGCTGACACTTGCGCCTTTCGATTTTTGGCCAATAGTTCTACCAATTTTATATTGGCGTTAATGTATCCCGTTTCGCGGCTGTTTACCATGAAGAGCGAACTTTCGCCATTACTGAAAAGGCTTCTTTCACCGGCTAAAAGACCGCTGTAATCTTGAACTGTTTTCTTGTAAAGGGTAACCTGCTCATGGGTCATTTGCCAATCATTCAATGCGGCCCGAGCTTTATAAGTAATGATTTGTTGTTTGCTGAGAAGGTCATATTCAGATTCTTGAATTTTGATGTTGTTCAAACGAACATCGCCTCGCTCGCTCCTCAGGAGTAGCGGTAGGCCGAATTCAATGCCCCAATCATAATTGTTCACAGAATATGAAGAAAACACATCACCATTTACAGGTTCGTTTAGCGCGTTGTACTTCAAGTTAAGAGTTGGCTTCAATTGCTCCCGCTTATACATCTGATCGATTTCCAGCTGATCAATTTTGAATCTATACTGAATAAGTTCTGGGTGAAATTGAGATAAACTATCCAATTGAATGAAATAGCTTCCACTGGGCTTTAAGGATGAGGTTTCCTGCATGGATGGCGCCACAGTATTATCGCCCACTTCGAGAGGAATAAGTCCTTCGTCCCAAAGAAACGTACCCAAAAGTGCTGTTGCGTTGGCAAAGTCGAGTTTCGCCTGTTGCAAGAGCAGCATCCTATTCTGAACTTGGATTCCAGCTTCTAAGGTGTCGATAAAAGGTCTGTCGCCTAAGCTAGCACTACGCTTTACCTGCTCAAATCTTGTAGATGCTAACTCCAAAGCTTCACTATAGATTTGAGTAGAATTAAAGGCAGCAAACCAATCCCAATAGGCCGTTCCAGCATTGTACAATAAATCGTTTATGAGCGATTGGCGTTGAGCAATAGTTGACTCTTGATAGAGTTGTGCCTTTTTGAGGGTGGCCCTACGTTCATCCATAAATAGGCCTTTCCCAATTGGAAGCGAAACTCCGGCATAGACGAGTCCGTCATTTGGATTGCTGTTTTCTGGGTTCAAAAACTGACCATTGTTTTGCTCATATCCGCCTTGAAATTCTATGCCAAACCAAGTCGGAATTTTCAACCCGGCATTTAAGAAGGAATAATAGGTTTTATCGTCAAAATACTTTTGATTCAAACCCGATTGGAGTTTTGGGTCAAAGTTTCCACGTGCTTTTAAAACGTAGGCTTCTCCTTTGGATTTTTGGAGATCTGCCTGACGCGCCAATGGGTGATGTTCGATGACACGGCTCATGAATTCATCAAAGGAAAACACTTTCAGTTCAACGCTTTGACCTTGAATGCCTTGAACCAACAGCAGGAAGAAGGATAAGAAGCTTATTCTCACTTTTTTGTCGTTTGATTATCGAGGTTTACATAATAATCGGGAGGAAAGCCGTTGATCTGGCGCCACAATTCATACCAAATAGGAACATCTTTCAATAGCATGAAATTGGATGTTCCGGCTCCCACGCGGAGGGCGTCAGGCCAAGCATGGTCGCTTGGGTCAGGTGAAACCAGCACTCTATACATACCATTATCGCTGATGAAATTGTCGACTGCAAAAACAATCCCGCCATAGGTTCCATAACTTGTATTTGGCCAACCTGAAAAAACGATGGCTGGCCATCCGTCAAATTGAATCCGAACTTTCTGACCCTGTTTTACCAAGGGTAAATCAATAGGTCGAACAAATAGCGCCACTGTTAAATCATAAACCGAGGGCATGATGCTAACGATGGGGTCGCCCTCTTTGATGGTTTCTCCAATGCCCGACTGAATGGCTTTGGTTACATAACCATCTTGAGGTGCGGTAATAAAGTACATTCCGGTCCGAATGGAATAGTTCCTGAACTGGTTTTGCATCTTTGTTACCACCGCTTCTGCATCGTACATGTTTGACATGGCCGTGTATTTTTCTGATTCGGCTTTCGATATATCGTCTCTATATTTTGCTTGAATCGAGTTGATTTCTACGGCTGCGTTTATACGCTCATTTTGGGAGGTAAGTAAGTCGTTTTCAGCTGATATTTTCTCAGATTCCGCTTTTTGAAGGGATAGTTTTCGGCTTTCTAAATCGGTCAACGACTTGAGGCCATCGTCATACAGCTTTTGCATCCGAACGTATTGCTCAGAAGCAATTTTCAAATTGGTTAACGCTGCTTGATATTTAATGCTATCGCTTTGAATTTTTAAGTCGGCCTGCTTCAGTTTGTTTTTGACCTGCTCAAGTTTTAGTTTTCCAGTAGAAGCCATGGCATCGATTTGATTGTCCAAGGCTTTCACCTTTTCCATATAGGCCACAACAGACAATTCCTTTGCGCGAAGTTGATCCTCCGTCCGTTCTAAAAGTTATGGGTCGAAATACTCATCTTTTACCTCAGAAATATTCAAAATCATGTCGCCCTTCTTAACTAAATCGCCTTCTTGAACATACCATTCTTCAACCCTTCCAGCAATAATGGAATTGATGGTTTGTGGTCGTTGGTCGGGCTTTAAGGTGGTTACATAGCCTCCAGATCGGATGTTTTGTGTCCACGGTACGAAAAGTAGAATGAAAATGCCGCTTGAAAACAAATAAAGCAGTCTTCTCAACACTTTGCTGGATATTCTTGATTCGACTTTATTGAGGGTGGATAAGTCAGTCTTACTGATCCGATGGCCAATCCCATTGTTGGAAATATTAAGCATGGCCTTCTTTTTTGAAAGTTATTGATGACTTCATAAGCTTGTATTCACCTTGAGCTGAAATACTCCCTTGGTCTAACAGAATTATTTGATCGCATTTACTGGCTAGATAAGCATCAGATGACACGCAGATTAACGTCCAGGGTCTATTTTTATCCGTTATAAAATCGACTACACGCCTTCTTGGTCCATCATCCAAATGTTCTAATGCGTCTTCTAACAATAACAATTTGGGATTTTTACACACGCTTCTCGCGATGAGAATCAATTGAGCTACACTTTTGGAAAGGTTGCTCCCTTGCGGTTCAATTCGATGTTGAAATCCTTGCGGTGTACTTTGCAAGAAATCTGTCAATCCAATTTTTTCAAAAATGGGCTGGATGTTAGCAATGCCAATGTTCGGATTGCCAAGCGTAATGTTTTCTAGAAGGGTTCCCTCAAATAACTGTTCTTGGGATAAACAATCGCCCATAATGGATCTCAGCGAGTCAAGCGATACACTCTGTTTGGATATGCCTTGATAGGTTAATAGACCAAGTTCAGTGTCATATAGACCAGCCATAAGTTGCAAAAGGGTGCTCTTTCCAGATCCATTTCGGCCAGCAATCATAACGCGATCGCCTGCTTTCACCTGCAGACTAATGTTTTTTAGTGTTGGTTGTTCCGCTCCAGGATAAGTGAATTGAACTCCATCCATTTCCAGGCAAATTGCGCCAGGAGCACAGTCCTTCGATAAATCGATTCCTTGGTTATCCTCGAGTTCGAGGTCTGTTACTTGACCTATTTTTTCCAATCCGGTTAAGACATCATATATCGTTTCGATGCTTAACACGAGTTTCTCGACCGAACCAATGATCAATAAAATAATGATTTCTGCGGCTACGAATTGACCGATATTCATGAGTTGTTCCATCACCAAAATACCACCAATCACCAGTAATCCAGAGACTAATAAAACCTTGAACAAAACCATAAGCGAGTATTGCCTCACGAGGATTTTATAATGGCTTTCGCGCGCATCCAAATATTGCGACACCGCCTTATCCGTTCTGTCCATCGGGAGGTTGATATTACCCGCTAGTTTAAAGGTGTTGGAAGTACGGGCGAGTTCTTCCAACCAATAAGCAACCTTGTATTTGTATTTGGACTCGTCTATGCTTTTTGCCAGACCAATTTGAGCGGTGAGCCTAATAACTATATAGGCGAAAAACAATAAAAAAAAGCTGAACAGAATGAAAAAAGGATGGTAAAAGGATAGTAGAATAAGGCTGAAAATCATTTGCAACGAAGCAGCGGAAAAATCAATAAGAATTTTCGATAATCCTTTTTGAAGGCTCATTACGTCAAAAAATCGATTCATCAATTCGGGCGCATATTGCCGATACAATGCCTCGAGTCTAATTCGAGGTATGCGATAAGCAAATTCAAAAGCTGCGCGCGTAAATATTTTTTGTTGGAGGTTTTCTACGATGCGCAATTGAAAGATTTGGAGCAAACCCGAAAAGCCAACTCCAAGCACCACAATGGCCACAAGTACAATCCAAGAGGTGTTTATTTGACCACCTTGAATTAAGTTGACAATGGCCTGTATTCCTAAGGGTAAGGAAAGGCTAATGATGCCGTTGAATACGGCATAGACATAAACATTTCTTATTTCCTTATGATCTGGTTTTAATAAACGCCAAAAGCGCTTTATTGGGGTCATAGACTGAGTTAGCGCCATGATTTATTTTTTAATCGCGTTAAGTACAAGTTGCTCGAAAAAACACTCCACAGAATCTTCGCCAGTGATCGTATTCGTTAAGCGAGGTAAATGGACAGCAAAGTATCGCTCGTGATGAACGCCTTCAATGACGGTTGAGATGAGCATATGAGGATATTTATAGTTGCTATTGATTTCTAGAATAATGGCTGCAATCGTTTCAACAATACGCTTATAAGTTCCAAAAACACCGGCCTTGTTCTCGTCATCAACGGCCTTATTGAGATAGGTTTTTGAAGATTCTTCCATGACAATTTGATAGAGTTTGTCGGCATCGAAAAGTTGTAGGGCCGAATCAGATTTTGATTCTTGTGTGATCAACCGTATAGCTTTTATCAAGCGTTGTTCTGGCGAATCAATATTTGCAACGGCCAAAGTGAGCTTGTAATCTTTCCATGCCCAATACCAACAGGTATAATACAATAGTAATTTGTGCTTGCTCTCAAAATATCTATAAACAGAAGCTTCAGTGGATTTAATCTTTTGAGCCAGTTTTCGAAAAGTGAAGGCTTCAAAGCCTAAAGCATGCATCAATTCAATGCCATCCTTTAGGATTTTCAATCCTAGCTCACTCGATTGTGGATCTTTATTAAAGGTTGCCGAGCTTACTTGAAATGAAATAGAGTTAATCATGCTTTCATCATTAGTTTAAATAATTGCAAAAGTAATAGTAATACTATCAATAATTTACTCCTAATGCCTTTTTAACCATTTTTGAGATCGAAATGTTTAGAAAAGCTTCCCTATTGTTGCTGCGACTGGCATTCTATTTATTTGGCTTTGTCGCCTTGTATTTGTTAGCAGTTTTCACTCTGCCCTATATTTCAGTAAACGATAATGGTGATGTATCTACGGACGATGGTGTGGAGATCTATATATTGACGAATGGGGTCCATACCGATTTGGTTTTACCCATGAGCAACCCGTTCAAAACTTGGAGTCAATTCATCGATCCATCGGCTACAAAGGAAGGTGACGGTGATGTTCAGTATGCCGCGTTTGGTTGGGGCGACAAGGGGTTCTATCTCGACACCCCAACTTGGGCTGATTTGAAGTTTAGCACAGCATTTAAGGCAATGTTTTTTCTTAGTACTTCTGCCATGCACGTTACCTACTACAAGGAATTAAAGGAATCGGAATCTTGTAAACGCATAATCATATCCATGGCTCATTACCGCAAACTTGTGACTTACATTGAAAATAGTTTCAGTAAAGATTCCTCAGGGAGGCCTGAGTTGCTGCAAAATGCGGCTTATGGGTCAAACGATAGCTTTTATGATGCTCGCGGAACGTATAATCTCTTCTTCACTTGCAACACATGGGCTAACGAAGGTTTGAAAAGTGCGGGTCAAAAGGCTTGTTTATGGACGGC
>Ga0115566_10002627_pt1 | contig 14775 bp, 15 predicted proteins | sample COGITO_mtgs_1204_3_FD_87173 | JGI IMG/M metagenome (GOLD analysis project Ga0115566, IMG submission 87173) | Pelagic marine microbial communities from North Sea - COGITO_mtgs_120405 | ecosystem: Environmental > Aquatic > Marine > Epipelagic | place: Germany:Helgoland, sampling site Kabeltonne...
ATGAAACTGAAGATCAAGTCACCTGAATGCTCAGTCGTTTTCGAGGACGTACTCGTTCGAGCCGACGACACCAGCAAACTCGAAGTCCACATTGATACAGATGAAGGCAACGCCTGTGCTCTTGATCTGGCATCCAAAGTCGAACTGGTCAAACAGGACTGCTCATGTGGCTGCAAAAAATAACGAAGACAATTTTTCTGACGATTTAGAACAACTTTCACTTTTTTCGGAGACCTATCAAATGGCCAAAGCCTTACAGTCGCTGGGCATGATCGAAACCAAAGGCTTCATCGCCTTGATTGAAGCCTCGGATGCGATGCTTAAAGCTGCAGACGTGCAATTCCTTGGTTGGGACAAAGTTGGCAGCGCACTTGTTGCTGCGTTTGTCACCGGTGATGTTGCAGCGGTAAAAGCTGCGACCGATGCTGGCGCTGCTGCTGCAAGCCGCGTTGGCGAAGTCGTGAGCGTTCAAGTCCTTCCACGACCTCACGAAGACCTACCAACTATTTTGCCTAAGCTCAAATTCGGAACTTCGCGAGCAGCAAAGTAACGAATCCAAGCCAAGCATCAGATCTCTGATGTATCGCGTCAACATTCAGCAAAACATCATTGCCAATAAACGTTAATTAAAACAAATCAAGGAAAGCAAAATGCAATCTGCTATCGGACTTATCGAAACCAAAGGCCTGGTTGGCCTAGTTGAAGCAACCGACGCAATGGCCAAAGCAGCCAACGTCAAAATTGAAAAACGAGTCGACATCGGCGGCGGACTAGTCACCACCGTGGTATCGGGTGACGTTGGAAGTGTTCGTGCCGCTGTTGAAGCCGGTGCCAATGCAGCCACGCAAGTCGGCGAACTGATCGGCAGCCACATTATCCCACGTCCAGCCGAAGGCCTGATGGAAAGCTTCTAGTTGATTGGCTTGAGTTCGAATAACGATCGCACTCAAGCCAATGACCACCCCGTGAAAGAAAAGGATTTTCAATCGTGAAAGTACTCGTTGCCAATCTTGGTTCAACCAGCTTTAAGTATCGCTTGTTCGATATGACAAACGAAGCACAGCTTGCGCGCGGAGGCGTCGAGCGAATTGGAGAAGATCTCAGTCCTTGTTTTGTCGAGATCGGTGAACATCGAAGTGAAATGGAAACGCCCGTTCCTGATCATGCCGTCGCGGTCAAGCAATGTTTGACGCAACTGACAGATCCAGAACAGGGGTGCCTTCAAGACGCTTCGGAAGTCAGCGCGATTGGTTTCAAAGCGGTACATGGTGGCCGAATTAGCGGTGTCCACAGAGTTGACGAAAACGTTCTCGAAGCAATGACGGAGATGAACGAAATCGCACCAGCTCACAATCCTCCGTACATCAATGCGATGCGGACCCTTTCGGAAAAGCTTCCGGAGATCCCACTGGTTGCGGCGTACGAAACGGGTTTCCACCAAACGAATCGAGATGCGGTCAAATATTACGGCATCCCCTTCGAATGGGCGGAAGATTTCCATGTCAAACGATGGGGGTTTCACGGTGCAAGTCATCGTTATATCGCAAATCGAATGGCAGAGCTTTTAGGTCGAGAAGATGCACGAGTGATTTCATGCCACCTCGGCGGATCCAGCAGCCTCTGTGCGATTCGCGGACGAGAAAGCGTGATGACATCAATGGGAATGAGTCCGCAAACCGGTCTCCTTCACAATAATCGATGCGGTGACTTCGATGCGTTTGCCATACCCATGCTAATGGAAAGAACTGGCAAAACGCTAACGGAAGTCATTGATGAGCTTTCGAGCAAGAGTGGACTTTTGGGACTTAGTGGCGTCAGTGGTGATTGTCGAGATCTAGAAGAAGCTGCAGCCAACGGAAACAAACGAGCACAACTTGCTCTGGATGTTTTTGTTGCGGACATACGGAGATACATCGGATCGTTGTTGATCGAACTTGGTGGATTGGACGCATTGGTTTTTACCGGTGGCATCGGGCAAAACGGGCAAGGCATTCGCCGTGATGCATGTGCGGGACTAAGCGAATTGGGAATCGATTTGGACGACGAAAAGAACTCAGTACGAGGTGAAGAATTTTCGGTGCATTCCGATTCGTCGCGAGTGTCGATTTGGGTCGTTCCTACGAATGAAGAACTGGTCGTCGCAAGGCAGACAAAGGAACTTTTGGAAGGTTAATCATGTTCATTGCAAAAGTCACCGGTTCAATGGTCTCGACTCAAAAGGTCGAATCGATGGTTGGGCACAAGTTAATGATCGTCGAACCTTTTCGACTTTCATCTGGCTCACGCAAAAAGCTTGAGACCACCGGTCGCACGTTTGTTGCTGTCGATACCCTAGGCTCAGGCGTTGGTGATTTTGTTCTGATCACACAAGGCTCCAGCGCACGACTAACTCCCGAAACAAAAAACATGCCGATTGATACGATCATCGTCGGGATCGTCGACACCGTAACCGTTGAAGAAAAAAGTGTTTACAACCGCGAGGATTAGATCCAAGCGAAGAAATTCGCCGCAAACTTAATCCGTCCGAAAACAAAATAAGCAAGAATCATGAATCAAATCAACGAAGCACTTATCCGAAACGTCGTGACTCAAGTGTTGGCTGAGGTCAACAAGGGTGCACACGCTGCTCCCAAATCGCATGCTGGCAAGCATGGCGTTTTTCACGACGCCAATGAAGCCGTCGCTGCCGCGCACGAAGCGTTTGAGCAACTTTCAACGCACGGGATAGAAACCCGAAAGCGAATTATCGATCACATTCGACGCATCTCAATCGATCAATGTGTTGAACTTGGCACCATGGAGATGGAAGAGACCAAGATTGGGCGCCTCGAGCACAAGATTGAAAAGCTCAAGACATTGGGCGCACGATCGCCCGGAACCGAATTCATGTCCAGCCAGGTCTATAGCGGTGATCGCGGACTTGCCGTGATTGAACATGCACCGTTCGGTGTGATTGGTGCAATTACACCCGTCACTCACTCACTCCCAACGATCACAGGCAACTCAGTCAGCATGATCGCGGCCGGAAACACCGTTGTTGTCAATCCACATCCGAGTGGCAAAAAGGTTGCCGCCGAAGGCGTTAGACGATTCAACGAAGCCATCTACAATGACATTGGTATCGATAATTTGATTTGCGTTATTGCCGAGCCAACACTTGAAACCGCTGACATCATTTTTAAACATCGTGACGTCCGTTTAATTTGCGTAACGGGCGGACCAGCAGTGGGCCGGGCTGCACTTCGATCTGGCAAACGAGCAATCGTTGCTGGCCCGGGGAATCCTCCCGTTGTTGTGGACGCGACAGCCGACCTCGACCGAGCGGCCCAATCCATTATCGCCGGCGCGGCATTTGACAATAACTTGTTATGCATTGCAGAGAAAGAAGTTTTTGTTGTTGAATCGGTTTTCGATCAAATGATGAATGCGATGGAACGTGCCGGTGCCCTTCGATTGAACTCTACGGAAGTCGATCGCTTAACCAGCCAAGCGATCGTAAAAGTTGGCGACGACAATCACGACGCTGCCGCAAAAGAATTTCTGGGCCAAGACGCATCGAAACTCGCGCAAGCGGCCGGCAAATCATTCACAGGTTCGCCTGAATTGGTCTTTGGCGAAACCGACGAATTCAACCCCTTTGTTCCTGTCGAACAAATGATGCCATTCCTGCCATTCGTCCGGTGCAAAAATGTCGACGAAGCAATCGAAAAAGCCCGCGAATACGAACATGGCTTCCGACACACCAGCATCATCCATTCGCACGATGTTCGAAGCATGACTCGAATGGGCAAGATTCTCGATACAACTTTGTTTGTCAAGAACGGACCATCAATGGCCGGACTTGGTCTCGGAGGCGAAGGTTACTTGTCGTTTAGCATTGCAGGCCCAACTGGCGAAGGCGTCACGACTCCATTAACTTTCACTCGCGAACGCCGCTGCTCGATCATCGAGGACTTGTGCATTATTGGCAAACCAAAAGACTAACGAAAACAGGTCAGGACCGCTTTTAGATCACTCACCCAATGAAACAAAATGTTAAAAGCCACCGTGATTGGTCGTGCAACCGCGACCGTCAAACACCCAAGCATGAGCGGGCAGAAACTTTTGATCGTTCAGCCGCAAATGAAAAACGGATCGCCTGAAGGCGACCCTTTGATTGCGATTGATGGATTTGGCGCAGGGGTTGGTGAGGTGGTCATCATCACAAGCGACGGCAGAAATGCCCGTGCGATTTTGGATGCCGATGCAACGCCAGTACGCTGGTCAATCATCGGGATCAAAGACGAATAACTTACACAACCAAAAAAACTTTACGAATTGTGAGCGCAACAATCCAACAACACGATCCCAAAATCGTTGAAACGATTGTTCGCGAAGTATTGCTTCGTTTGAAATCGGATCTTTCGTTTGAAAATCCGGTCAGCAGCAAGCCGATACGACACACGAGTACAGACGAAACGAACGGTAATCATTCAGTTTGCTTAACGGACAAAGTGGTTACCCTTGAAAGCTTGCGAGGCAAACTTTCCGATACAAAACAAGTGCGAGTGCAGTCATCAGCAATTGTCACTCCAGCAGTAAAAGATGAACTTCGTCAGCTAAAAATCGAGTTGATTTTTAACGCGAAGAAGCAAGATCGAAACAAAAATCGTCAGCTTTGCGTTGCTCGACTGACCGATCATTTCGTTGCAACGGAATGGTTAAAGCCAATCGGTTCCGTTTCGGTTTGTTGCGGTGACAACTATGAACAAGTCGCAGCCAATTTGGTCGATCAACTTTGCCTCGATCGAAATACTGCTTCGGAAAGACATGAAGACGCAAAACCTGAAAAAGCGATTTGCATCGCGGCACACCCATTCGTAGCCGGCGCCTTGCTTAATCGGGAGCAACAATTGAGAGCAGCATTTGCACGAACGGAACGTGAAGTTTCGGAAATCAAAGCAACGCTCAACGCGAATGTATTGATTCTTGAATCCAATCAAAGTCGGAGTGATCAATTCAAGCTGATTGAGAGCTTCTTGAAGTAACCGTTCAAGGGATTAGTGAAAACAAAATGAGAATTGCCAAGGTTGTCGGAAAAGTCACTTTGAATCGCTGCCATCCGTCATTTGACGGAGCAAGCTTGCGTTTAGTGATTCCACAAACCCTGGCCAACTTGACGGGGAAAAGCCAATCTGATTCGGACTCGCTGGTTTCATGGGATGAAATGGGAACCGGAGAGGGATCTACCATTTCCATCGCCGAAGGGCCTGAAGCTTCACAACCGTTTCGCCCCGAAGTGAAAGCGGTCGATTGTTATGTGTCAGCAATTCTCGATGAAGTGTCGCTGGATAAAACAGCACTTAAACAAATCAAAACAAAATAACGAATCAAATCCAAAAGAAATTCAACCACGGAAAAAACCATGGAAAACGTCTTTAAATTGAAGCAGGATATCTGCGACATCGGCAAGCGGATTTACGATCGCGGATATGCCGCAGCGAACGATGGTAACATCACCGTCCGTATCGGCGAAAACGAAGTCCTCTGCACACCGACAATGACTTGCAAAGGATTCCTGAAAGTCGATGACATCTGCACGATCGATATGACGGGTAAACAACTCTCGGGTCGAAAGAAACGCTCGAGCGAGGCACTGCTTCATCTTGAAATCATGAAGAAACGGCCGGATGTCAAAAGCGTCGTTCACTGTCACCCGCCGCACGCAACCGCATTTGCCGTTGCTCGCGAACCCATTCCACAATGCGTTCTTCCCGAGGTTGAAGTCTTCCTTGGCGAGACGCCTATCACCAAATACGAAACACCCGGCGGTAAAGAATTCGCCGAAACCGTATTACCATTCGTTGAAAAAACCAACGTCATCATTCTCGCGAACCATGGCACGGTAAGCTACGGTGAAAACGTCGAGCGGGCCTACTGGTGGACCGAAATCCTAGATTCCTATTGCCGAATCTTGATGCTTTCCAAGCAACTTGGAAATGTCGAATACCTGAACCAGCAAAAATCTCAGGAGTTGCTGGACCTTAAAGAAGCTTGGGGATGGAAAGACCCTCGCAATACCAAAGAGTATGAAGATTGCGATATCTGTGCGAACGACGTCTTCCGTGAAAGCTGGAACGATACTGGCGTTTCCCGAACCGCATTTGATGCTCCACCAGCGATGTCAAAAACACCAGACGCACCGACGGCAGCTTCTGCTGCGTCAAACATTGACCAGGAAGCACTCGTCAAAGCAATCACTGACCAAGTGATGCAACGACTGCAGGCCAACAGTTAGGCATCCGCTTCGTCCGGATTGCGACCAACTTATACAACGCGTCAAAAGCAAAGTTTGATCGCGAACAAATCAAAAACTCAAACCACGACATAGGCAAGTAAAATGAAAGTTAGCATTATCGGCGGAGGCGGGTTAGTCGGTTCATGTGCGGGGTTCGCAATACAATGTGGCGGAATCGTTCGAGAAATCGCGCTACTTGATGTGAATGCTGATCTTGCGGGCGGCCAAGCCCTCGATATGCTTCACGGCGGACCAAGTATTGCGGACCAAGTCATTTCATCAGGCGGATATGAGCACATTCCAGATAGCGATGTAATTTGCATCACCGCTGGACTTCGCCGTCAACCAGATGAAAGCAGACTTGACCTGATCAATCGAAACACCGATTTGTTCATGTCGATCTTAAATGACGTCAAAGCAGCTGGTCCCAAAAGCTCAGCTGTTGTGCTCGTTGTTTCTAACCCAGTCGACATTCTGACTTATCTTGCCGCACAGCGATTGGGACTTCCATCCAATCAAGTCATTGGATTGGGCACGCAACTGGACACCATCCGCTTCCAAAGCCTCATCGCTCAAGACCTTGGAATTCAACCAACTCAAACGTCCGCGATTATCTTGGGTGAACATGGCGAAAGCATGGTTCCGATCTGGTCGAGTGCAACAGTCAACGGACTGCCGCTTGATAAGTTCCCAGGCTGGAATGCAAACAAAGCGACTGAACTTTTCACTCGTACGAAAGGGTCGGGAGCAGAAGTTATCAAAAAGAAAGGTGGCGCAGGATTCGCAGTCGGAATTGCAATCCGCGATGTGATACACGCCGTGGCACTCAACTCAAATCAAATCCTTCCTGTCTCATCTGTGCAAGACGGAAAGTGTTACGGCATTCGCGACGTTGCACTTTCGGTACCGACAGTGGTTGGAACCGGCGGCGTGATTGCTCGTCACGAAATCGCACTTTGGCCCAAAGAAGAACAGGGACTTAAACGTAGCGGCAGTGTTCTGCGACAAACGCTGGAAACAGTAATGAAGCGAGTCGGAGCGTAACACGAACCGGATCCTGATCATTTTGCCCGGACAATTCGAATTATCGGCTCCCCTTCCAGCGGAGATGTTTTACTGCCGATACTGAGATACGATTCATTACGGCAAGAGTTCCATGGAAATTATTATCACTGCAGTTGGTCCTGACCACAAAGGCTTAGCCGACCCGATCGTTCACCATGTCACCGAAATTGGGGCGAACATTTCTGAGATTCAGATGTTCGATCACCGCGAGGAAGCGATCTTTGCGATGATGCTGCGAATGGATTGGGATATCCAATCCAACGACGAAGCTATCGAAAAGCTGCGCGGCGTGATGACGCAAATTGCGGCAAACAAAGAACTCTCCATCCGAGTTTGGTCACCCGACGAGCGAGCTGACAAACCGAACATTGCCATCTGCGTGACTCACCACTTAGAAACTCCGCTCGCCATTTTGCACGCGATCAAAAGTGGAGAATTGAATGCAAACCCTGCGGTCATGATCGGAAACCGCGATACCTGCAAAGAGATCGCCGTTCAAAACAATATCAATTGGCACAACATCGGTGATGAAAATGGAACTGCAGACGACGAGAAGATGGTCGAGCTTTTCGATCAATACAAAGTCGATTACGTAGCGTTGGCGAGATATATGCGGGTCCTACCTGCAGAAAGTTGTTGGAAGTATGCGGGCGGAAGAATCATCAATTTGCACCACGGTTTGCTTCCCAGCTTTCCCGGGCTCAAACCCTACCACGACGCATACTCGGTCAACATGTTGACCTTTGGATGTACCTGTCACTTTATCATTCCAGAACTGGATGCTGGAAACCAGATTATCAATCAGTCGACATTCAGCGTCCTGCCAGGAACGCCACTGAAAAAAATCATTCGCATTGGCCAAGCTGACAATGAACCCAAATGTTTGGTCGAAGGGCTACGCCGCGTCGTCAACCGCGAAGTCAAATTGCACTTTCATCGTGTCGTTGCAACATAGCAATTCAATGCCGAAGAATCAGAGATGACCATTATCTACTTTGAAAACTCGTCATTCATAATCGGATAAGATTTCCAATCTTTGTAATCGAAGTGCCACCATTCGAATTGGTAAATGGTAAAGCCCTCGGATTCCATCGTTCGGCGTAGCAGTTCGCGATGCCAGCGAGCCCAAGAAGAATCAACTGGGTAGTTTGGAAATGAGCGTGTTGAGAATTCGTCGTAACCGGCACCCATCCATAGCGGTTGACCGGTTTTCAAATCGTAAAGCGTAAGATCGACCGCACAACCGCGGTTGTGTCGGGAACCACTTTTAGGGTTTGCCACAAAGATTTTCATATCAGCTGGCGTTGCGTCCCAAAACATTTTGGTCACAAACCAAGGGCGATATGCATCGTGAATTAGCAGACCATACCCTGCTTTTTTTAGCTTGCGGTGCGCCCGAACCAATGCCTCGGCCGCCGATTTTTGCATGAATGCGGCTTCCCGAGAATAAAAGGTCGCGTTCATGAAGTTGTTATCCGACGCATAACGAACATCGAGTTTGATTGAGTCATCGAGCTTAACAAGCTCAACCAATTCGGGCTTCCGAAGATCGCGTGACTCTTTCGGTGGCAAACCTGCTTTAGCAATTGGGCGCAGTTCGTCGACAGGCGTCACTGGAACGATTTTAAACGTTTCGCCGTTTTTTGTTCCGACTTCTCGGCGTTTAAATACAACTTTGGCTGCCTCGACCTGACTTGCCGACCCATCATTATCGGCAAAGATCAATTGCTCGCCATGATAAAGACCATAGTCAGGGAATTGAAAAACATTATCGGAAATTTCAGTCAACGGATACTGAAAGAACCACTCAATCGTACACCACAATTGGCCATGTTTTTCGTAAACAAACAGTGCGTTGTGATCCCAACCGTATTCGCCAAATAACCGCTGCAATTTGGCTGGAGGTTTCTCAGGTTTATCATTTTCAATTCGTGAATAAGTGGAGTTTCCTATTTTGAGTTTTTGATCGCCTGCCAATTCAATCGTCGGGCCAAATCCAAACTCATCGTCGCAGATCATTGATGATTTTTCCGAACGAACGTCTCGAATGTATTCACCCAAATCGACAACAAGCTTTTCATTTCGCTTGAAGAACTCGATGCGTTTACCTTGATCCGATTGATATGCCCCGACCAAAGTCCTCGCGCGAATATCGTCTACCGCACCACTAACCTTGTAGCCTGGCGAATCCATCCCTCCGCTTATCGCGATCAACTCGTTCAACGCGTATTTACTGATTCGAGAAACGACGCCGTTGGTGATGTCTTTGGAAGACGCCGCTATCACCCCTATTTTTTTACTGGGTAGAGCCAACCAATGTGTTGAATAACCATACACTGCACCGCCATGACCGATCGCAAGGTTGCCTTCGAAATCAGAAAGCGCGAATCCAATTCCAAATGCGTTCTTTTGTTTTGAAAATTGCGGCTCTACCATTTCGGCAAATCGTTTTTCCGAAATAATCCTAGCCTTCTCCCCTACCCCGCCGTTAAAAATCGCCATCATGAATTTGCTCAAGTCATGGACGCTGGAGTAAAGATTTCCTGCTGGCGCGATCCCCAGTTTGAAATTAGGTGCTTCAAATGTTCGACCATCGTAAGTCCACATCTGACCGACCGCCAATTTTGATTTCACGCGATCATCAAAATTGAAACTGCTTTCATTCATCCCAGTGGGTTCAAGTATCGACTCCTTAATGACCGTTTCGAACGGCTTTTCGGTCACGTTCTCCAGAACCCGACCAACAACCGTGATGCCAGCGTTTGAATATTTAGTTTTTGATTCTGGCTCATAAACCAGTGTCGTACCATTCAAACTTTCGACGGTCGCTTTGACACTCGGTTCATCGGGATCAAAGTAATGCCCGACCGGAGACTCACGAACCAATCCAGAGCGGTGCGACATTAATTGGCGAAGCGTAATCTTCTTATCGTAAGGATTTTTCGGATTGAATTCTGGAACGTATTTGCGAACGTCTTCATCCAGATCGACTTTTCCTTGATCAACCAATTGCATCATCGCAAGATCGGTGAACAACTTCGAGACGGAACCAACACGGTATACCGTATGTTCATTGGCAACTCGATCAGATTTTGTGGCAGCATTTGGTTTTGCAGTGCCAAATCCTTTCTCGAACACAATTTGTTGATCAACGACTAATGCTATCGAAAAAGCAGGAATCGACTTTTCTTCGATTTCTCGAGATATTATTCCGGAGAGCCGCTCGGCCAGTTTCGCATATTTCGTGGCATCAACTTGTGCGCGACTTGTAGAAAAGAAGAGAAAAACCGACAACAAAAATCCCAATATCGTTTTCAACGGCATGGACCAATCCGCTTTCAAATAAGAACTGAAATGACCAGTAGTACGTCAGACCTGAATTGCAATGTTGCGAGAGTCGAACCGACTTTGGAATTCCACGCTCTGGCGAGCGTAGCTACCGGTCAATTCAAAATTGATGAACCACTAGCGTTATTTTAGCGTCGAAGATATCCGAAACAAAACTCAGGACGAAATCGTACTATCGAGCGTTCGCGTCGATCCATTGCGCCATCTTTTTCAGAACTTCTTCAGAAAACGTCTCTTCGATTAGATTGTATTCAGCCGGGGCCCCGGTTTTGCATACCTGAAACAAATGATTTAGGTTTGGATATTCGACGACCTCAAAATTCGTTTTTTTTGCCGATTCAAAAACTGATTTGATGGCAGGAATGTTTAGCTTCGGATCAACTTGAGTATCTTTTGCTCCGTTCAACACCAAAACTGGACATTCGGTTTTCATTAAACTGGTCGACGGTTCATACGAAAAAAAATACTTCATCCACGGGCTCTTCAATCGTGCAATCCCCGCCCCGACGTTTGTGATTAAAGCATCGCGTTCATTTTTATTGTCAGGATATTTCTTTAAGAATTCATCGACTACCATTTCGATTCGCTCCTGGGTTATCTCCGCATCATCCTTAGCTTTTTTCACCAATTCAATCATTTTTCGTTGAACGAATTTTGCTTCTGCGATTGCCTCTGGTTTTTCACCGCTAGCGGCAAGGATCAAACCGATTTGGTTTTGCAAGATTTTCTCGCCGTTGACACCTGGACCTGCAAGCATGATCAAAAACGCGATATCGTTTCTCGAGGCGGCAACCATGGGCGCGATCAAACCGCCTTCACTATGTCCACACAATCCAATTTGATCACTCGCGATTTTTTTGTGAGTTTTCAAAAAGTCAACAATCGCTGAGACGTCGGTGGCAAAATCGGCGCTGGTTGCGGTCGAATGATCACCTGTTGATTTTGCAGTGCCACGATCATCAAAACGAAGAACCGCAATTCCGCGTCGAGTCAAGAAGTCGGCAATTACAAGAAACGGCTTGTGGTCCAATAGAGTCTCGTCCCGGTCCTGAGCCCCGGATCCACTAATCAACACGACGCATGGTGATTTTTCGTCGGTGATCGGCATCGTCAGCGTGGCCGCCAACGTCAGCTTGGCCGATTTGTTTTCAATCTCGACTTCTTCAGACTCGTATGGAAAAGGGGCCTTTGGCGTTTGCGGTCGCTTTGGTGGCTCAAGTTTTTTTTGCGCCTCCGCGGCAGAGACTTTTTTTAGTTCGATTGGAAAATCGATCCCCTGATTCCAAGTCCCTTTTAATGTCTTTTTATCTTCAGACAATATTGCCGTGAGCTTACCCCGCAATGCAGGAATCGAAAAAAACATCTTACCTTCGGCGTTTTGCGTTGTTCCGGTGAAACCTCCAACGCGCTGAGTGACACTATCCATCACGACAGGGTATTTCGATTTTTCATCAAACAACTTAAATCGAAGCTTCAGCTTCTGAACACCGGTGTTGATTTCACCTTCCCAAATCTCGGTTGTATTTTCATCGGGCGTTTTCTCGACAAGCAAAAAATTCAAATCAAGTTCGTTGCCGCCTTGCTTCCATTTACCGACAAATTGATTCTTGTCCTTGTTGAACGAACCAGAATACTCAGCAACCGTTCGTTTTAATTTAAACGACATTTTGTCGCCAATTGAAAAATCCTCCAGTTTGAAAACCTGCTGGCCTTCATCCAGACTTTTCAAGGTAGCGGACGAGTTGTCTTCCGCAACCGAGACAACGAATCGGAAGACTCGTAACTTTGCATCGAGAATGCCATAGTAATTTTTCGTCTTACTGTCGGCTTGTTCTTGGCCAATGAGCAATGTTGGAATAATTATCGCTGCGAAAACGAATACAAATGCAGTTTTCAAAATGGCTCGAGACATAATCTTGGATGCAAAGTGAAGGGAGAAGACGCTACAGTGCATTCGGTCGACACGCACTTTTATGGACAAAAAACCGAGACGGACAAAAAATTCAGCATAAACCCTTGACCAAAACCAGCTTGGTCGTCGGTCTAAGAAGCAATCAACAGCGTCAATCTATGTTTTACTCAATCGAAATTTTTATCGAATCGCGTAAAGTGCTTTGAATGTCCGAATATAAATCGTTCCGTTGGAGATTGCGGGCGAGGCAGTCGTTGGTTCACCCAGATCGTTTTTTGAAATGACTTCAAATTCCCTGCCAGCTTTTACAACCGTGACGGTACCGTTACGAGCAGTCAAATAGACTTTTCCATCGGCATAGACCGGTGAAGCGCGATGACGATCTCGAACAGTTCGTTCTTCATATAATTTTTCGCCAGATTTGGCGTCGACACAAACCAAGTTTCCGTTTTCGCGACAAAGATAAACCAGACCATCATAATAAAGCGGGCTGGGAACGTCAGGCGTTCCACGCTCGTGTCTCCATAACATGGCATCCGAATCCGCAGAAACGTCTCCTTTAGAATTTGGCTTGATACTAACCACTGGCCCGTTCTTGGCGGATGGAACAATAATCATGCCTTGAGTCGCCAAAGGTGAAGAAACAAAACGCAGCGTCGGATGATACTTTTCACCCTGCGGATTTAGACAGTACCGCCATATTTCTTTTCCGTCGCTCAACTGATGTGCGATCGCAAAATCGCCACCATGGGTGATTAAGTATTCATGAGTGGCGTCTTTATAAATCATTGGCGAAGCATAAGAGTGCTCGTTCTCTTTACTCGCACCAGTGACTCGGTCAATTTTCCAAACTTCTTTGCCTGTTACCGCATCAAGACAGACAACAATCGCCTCTTGAGTTTGAGCGCGACCTTCACCGTGAATCAACTGAACATAAAGTTTTCCACCATGAAGAACTGGCGTTGCGGTCATCCCGAATTGGATCTTGAATTTGCCGTAACGCTCTTGAAGATCAAATTTCCAAACCTCTTGACCGTCCACTAAAAAGCAAGCAATGATCCCATTGGCCATTGTTGCCCAAACATGCTTTCCATCGGTAGCTGGGGAAGGAGATGCTGTATTTCCTTCGTCCGTGCGAACGTTCCGGTTCCCCTCACCAAGCTTTGCACTCCAAAGCTTGTTTCCGGAGGTCGAAACGGCCATCAACAACAGATCATTACCGTCGATGCTTGTTAAAAAAACCTTGTCTTCCCAAATCGCTGGGGTCGAACCGGCAGCTCCAGGCAAATCCAATTTCCAGGCAACGTTTTTTGTTTTATCCCATTCAGCGGGAATGTTCTTTTCCGTGCTGACGCCATCTCCAATTGCACCTCGCCACTGCGGCCAGTTGTCGGCAAGGAGAGAGCTTGAAATAAATAGAAAGAGAAGCGCTGAGCCTGCTGCGATATGAAAATTCATCATTGAGTTGATCGGAAGAAAAGAAGACCTGAACTTGTTTGCTCTTACATTACTTGATGGCAGCGGCCGAAGCAATCAATTCAATTGCACACGACAATCGGATGGATAAAATCAGGGAGTGAAACAATGACAAAACACATCAGTCCGCAAGATGCCGCGATTCTTGAACTGCACGATTCCACTTCCGTAAAAAGTGAATCAATTGATTTTACAAGCAAGTTTCTAAACCCCAAAGAAACAACTTCGCAATTCAATCTTGAAAATACAGGTGATGAAAACCATAATCTCGAAATAATTCCTTGATGATTTCGAATTCGACTTTCAAAACTGAAGAAATTCCAGCGTCTTTCAGCTTCTCTCCAAACACCACGATGGCTTCGGAACGATAACGGTAAAACCTTTTCGGCCATTATTCGTTTGGGCCTAATTTTGGAAATTCCTAGCCACGAACATTTAGTTCTGAGAGCCTATTGGCAATTTCTTCCACTTCGCCCTTCTTGGCCTTCGCATCGTCGGCAGCCTTGTTAGACGAAAGAAGGATGTAAAGCTTCTTAAACTCATTGCTTCATCCTCCATGAATTTATACTGAGAATCTCCACCGAAACCAATAAGTATCATAAGTAGGGGCTGCTGAATAAGTGATCCACCTTGTTTTTTGTGGTTAGATGGCGCTAAACTTTTGTTTCGGGTGCAAGGAATGTTTTGGATTCATTGA
>Ga0115566_10002630_pt1 | contig 14770 bp, 10 predicted proteins | sample COGITO_mtgs_1204_3_FD_87173 | JGI IMG/M metagenome (GOLD analysis project Ga0115566, IMG submission 87173) | Pelagic marine microbial communities from North Sea - COGITO_mtgs_120405 | ecosystem: Environmental > Aquatic > Marine > Epipelagic | place: Germany:Helgoland, sampling site Kabeltonne...
CGCGAAGACCCTACTGACCTGGGTTGAACGCCATTCCCCAAAAGACGTTTGCAACGGCTACCTCGAACCCTTGTCGAGCATGATCGATGCCAGTCAATCTAGCCTGCTGCGGATTCTGCATTATCCTGCTGTCCGCGCCGGCGTTGATCAGCCCCGTGCAAGCGCTCACGAGGACATCAATTTATTGACGATTTTGCCTGCATCGAACGGGCCTGGCCTTGAGATTCTTGCGAAGAATGGAGAGTGGCTTCGAATCGAAGATCGCGATGATCAAGTTCTGGTCAACACAGGCGATATGCTGGCGGAGGCGTCGAGAGGCTACTTCCCATCCACAACGCATCGTGTGGCCTTAGAAGATTCCAACCTTGCCGCTGATAGTCGGATGTCGATGCCGTTATTTTTACACCCTCGTCCCGACGTACAACTGTCTGACCGCTATAAAGCTGGGGATTATCTGCACGAGCGCTTGCTGGAGCTCGGGGTGATCGACGCCTAACCCCCTAGTGGCCCCTTTTGATCGCCCATTCAACCACAGCTTCGGGGAACATCGGTCTGGCAATGTAATAACCTTGGATGAGATCAACGCCGAGAGACCGACAGAGCGTTAAATCTGCCTCATCCTCAACGCCTTCTGCGACAGAACTAATCCCGAGCCGCCGAGCCAAATCAACACTCGATTCAAAGATCGCTTTTGCGGAGGGCTTCGCATGCGCGCCATTCACAAACGCCCGATCAATTTTGAGTTCTGTAAAGGGAAACCGCCTGAGCTGCTCCATCGACGAAAACCCTGTGCCAAAGTCATCAATCGAGATACCACAGCCCTTTAACCGCATGCGCGTAAGCGACGACATAACGCGAGAGACATCCTCTGGCAACTTACTTTCTGTGACTTCCAAGATCACCAGCTCTGGGGGTGCTCCCGAGGCTGTCAGCGCATCATCAAGCACCTTTACGATGCTGGACTCGGTCAAATCACTTACGGAAAAGTTGCACGACAGCTTCCAGCGATAACCCTGTTGACACCACTGGCTAAGTTGCTCCATAGCCCTTGTAAAAATAGCCTGCGTGAGCTCAAACATCAGGCCAGAGCGCTCCGCAACCGGCACCACAGCACCGGGCCCGAGCAGTGTTCCGTCGGGTGTTTCCCAACGCAACAGCGCCTCAACGCCCACCATATCGAGAGACACAGCATCCACTTTGGGCTGATAAACCAACCGAATGGCGCCTGCAACGAGACCATCGCGAATTTCGCCTTCGGATAATTCAGATGGCGCAAACGATTTTGCTTCGGGCGCCGTCTTCAACTCAACGCGATCTAACAAAGCTTCGATTTTTGATCGATCGATTGGCTTGGAAATCGACCCGATTACGCGTATTCCAAGATCTCTCGCAAGGTCTTCAGCAACCTCCAACAATCGAAGGTCCTCACCACTGAAAAAAATCAATGCAGGATTCAACGCATGATCGGCAAGAACATTCAGAAACTCGATGCCATCCATGCCTGGCATATTCAGGTCAAGAATGAGCAGATCCCACCCTTCAGCAAGTTGTAATTCGGCCGCATGGCCGTCTGCCGCTGACGCGACCTGCGTCACCCCAAGGAGATTGAGCACCTTCGTTACAATCGTCCGCTGAAACGAATCGTCATCAACAATCAAAATTTTAAGTGCTTTCCATTGATTCGACATTGCTTGAGTCTTCCTTGGTGATCAACGCAGTTAGGTGACATCATCCGTCTTAAAGCCCGACACCGCATCGCGCGCATCAGATCCCGAGCCATCGGAGCACACCCTCCATCACAGATTGGTCCTGACTCCGTTCTAAGTCAAATTGAATCGGAATATCACAGGCGTTTACCGCTCGTTGAAATCAGGCTCTGACCACTGATTCAAAACAGATTTGCCGCCACGCAATCTCACGCAAACGCGGCCTGCGAGACAGACGCATCTAAGCCGTCTTGGTCGCACGGCTTTTAGGTTACGATCGAAAATCGCAATCAACGGAATCGGAACAGCTTGTGATGGGCCGATCCAAACCGTCACACGCCGTCTGCCTCTCCCATGCTAAACAGGCGCTTGCTCAGAATCATCTGATGCCTGCCGCAGTCCAAGCAAGCGTTGGGTCACCGTGCCAGCAACCATCGACCCATTGACGTTGAGTGCCGTTCTCGCCATATCAATCAAAGGCTCAATTGAAATCAACAGCGCGACCAAGGTAATGGGTAGCCCCATCGCGGGTAACACAACCAAAGCAGCAAAAGTTGCACCCCCGCCAACCCGGGCGATCCCAAAGGAACTCACGGTTGTGATCAAAATCAAGGGCACTAAAAACGACAAGCTCATGGGGTCGATCCCAACGGTTGGCGCAATCATCACCGCCAACATTGCGGGATAAATCCCTGCACAGCCATTTTGACCAATGCTGGCACCAAACGTTGCAGACAGATTTGCGATCGATGGATCGTTTCCTAAGGCTTTGGTTTGAACCTCAACATTCAAAGGAATTGTTGCCGCCGACGATCGAGATGAGAATGCAAAGGTCAGCGCAGGCCAGACCTTGCTGTAAAACACTTTCGGACTCAAACCAACGCCCAGAAGAATGAGGCCATGGACGACGAACATCAAGAAGATGGCGGTGTAAGACGCAAGAATGAAGTTAAACAAGTTCAGTATGTCGTCACCATCCGCTGAAGCCGACACTTTGATCATTAAGGCTAAGACGCCGTAGGGCGTTAATTGGATCACCAAGCGTACCAGCGCCATAACCCATTCCTGAATGACCGTAATGGCGCTCAGGACCTGCGCGCCAAGCGCTGCATGCTGTGCACGCAGCTGGAGCCCTGCCACGCCCAATAAAATCCCAAACAAAGCAACCGCTATGATCGAAGTTGGTCTGGCGCCTGTTAAATCTAAAAAAATATTGGTCGGCAGAAAACTCAGCAACAGGTCGGGCAACGCCCAGTCCCGCATTTCAATCTGGCGACTGAGTAAAATGTCAGCCCGAGCGAGTTCGCGCTCGCCTTCAATCAGCCCTTCTGCGGTTAACCCAAAACTCACCGCAATAAAGGCCCCGATCAACGCAGCAATGGCCGTGGTCCCCAGCAAGACCAGCAGAACCAATCCGCCGATGCGTCCCAAAGCTGAGATCGCGTCCAGTTTAATCACCGCCGCAATCATCGAAACCAGAATCAGCGGCATGATGATCATTTTCAGCAGACTGACATAACCAACACCGACCAAGCGCGTCCAGTTTAAGAACGCCTCGAGCGATTCACCCAAGACCGCTGAGTTGAAGTTCAACAGCAAACCAAAGATTGCCCCGCCCAACAGCCCATAAAGCACTCGCATCGACAGCGACAAGCCGCGTTGACCGAGCCGATACAGTCCAAAACACAAACCGATCAATACGCTGAGCAATATCAAGGTCATCATGGCATATACCTTTTAGGTCGAGTCGCCCAACGTTTATCTGGGGCCCAGCTCCAATCTTTTTGAGTTGAGCTTGCAGCGCGCAGTGCGATCTAACCGATCAAAAATCCCCGACGATGTGCGAGCTCAGATCACGCAGGACCCGACCGACGGAACAACGATCGATGGATCCCGCCCGAATTGTTAAGCCCCTATCGCGTTGAGAATCGCATTTAAAGTACCACTGGGCCGCATCGCTTTGTCCGCCAGTTCAGCAACGGGCTGATAATAACCGCCAACATCTTGCGGTAAACCTTGCGCTGATAGCAATTCATCCACGATCACGGATTCGTTGTCTCTGAGGGTTGTTGCCACTTTGGTGAAAGTTTCTCTTAGGTGCTCATCTTTCTCCTGACGCGCCGCTGCCTCAGCCCAATACAGCGCCAGGTAAAAGTGACTGCCCCGGTTATCTATTTCATGAACCTTGCGGGAGGGTGATTTGTTCTCTTCAAGAAACATTGCCACCGCATCGTTGAGCGTTTCCGCCAAGACGCGCGCCCGATGATTGTCAAACGTTAAAGCAAGGTGCTCAAGCGACGCGCTAAGGGCTAGAAACTCGCCTAAAGAATCCCAGCGCAAATGCCCTTCTTTTTCGAACTGCTGGACATGCTTCGGCGCAGAGCCACCGGCGCCCGTTTCAAACAGTCCGCCTTCATTAATTAAAGGCACAATTGAAAGCATCTTGGCGCTGGTTCCCAGTTCTAGAATCGGGAACAAATCGGTTAAGTAGTCTCGAAGCACATTACCGGTCACCGAGATCGTGTTTTCACCCGCACGAATGCGTGCCAGGGCATGCCGAGTCGCGGCGGCAGGTGCCATAATCTGCCAATCAATCGTCGTCACATCGTACTGCGCGAGCTCCTGATGAACCTTCGCGATCAATACCGCATCATGCGCTCGGTTCTCATCCAACCAAAACACGATGGGCCAGTTCGTTGCACGAGCGCGAGCGACCGCTAGCTTCACCCAGTCCTGGATCGCAGTATTTTTGACCCGGCACATCCGCCAAATGTCACCCGTCTCAACAGCGTGACTGAGCAGGACTTGGCCTGCCGCGTCTACAACCTGAATCTCACCGGCTCCGGGCGCCTCAAAGGTTGTGTCATGCGAGCCATATTCCTCGGCTTTTTGAGCCATCAAGCCAACGTTGGGGACAGAACCCATCTTGGTGGGATCAAACGCGCCGTTCGCCTGGCAGTCTTTGATTGTTTCAGCATAAACCCCGGCATAACAGCGATCTGGAATGACCGCCATCATGTCGTGTAGTTCACCGTCTGGCGCCCACATCTTGCCAGACTCTCGTATGGCTGCCGGCATGGACGCATCAATAATAATATCGCTCGGGACATGCAGATTGGTAATGCCTCGATCTGAATCCACCATGGCCTGCGCCGTACCTTCGGTTAAATAGGCATCAAGGGCCGCCTTAATCTCATCGCGCTGATCTATTGGTAATTGCTCGATCTTTTCGTAGGCATCACCGATGCCGTTATTCGGGTCAACGCTTAAGGCCTCGAAAACAGACCCATACTGCTCGAAGACCTCGCGATAGTAGGCTTTCACTGCGTGACCAAACATAATCGGGTCTGAAACTTTCATCATTGTCGCTTTAAGGTGTAACGACCAAAGCACGCCTTGATCCTTGGCCGCCTTAATGGTTGCTTCCAGAAACTTAACAAGCGCTGCCTTGCCCATCACAGCCGCATCGACCACTTCACCCTCACTGACGGCAACACCTTCTGCTAAGGACACCACATCGCCCGAATTCGATTTGAAGTGCACCGCGAGCTGATCCGCCTGCGTCATTTCGACTGAACGCTCCGAACCGTAGAAATCCCCTGATTGCATGTGAGCAACCGATGTCTTCGAATCCGCTGCCCAAACCCCCATGCGGTGTGGATGTTTCTGGGCATAATCTTTAACCGCTTTGGCTGCGCGGCGATCGGAGTTGCCTTCTCGCAGCACAGGGTTTACCGCGCTGCCTTTTACCCGATCGTAGCGCAACTTATTTTCGCGCTCCTCGTCTGTTTTCGGTTCCTCAACATAGTCTGGCAGACCGTAGCCTTTAGCCCTTAACTCGGCAATGGCAGCTTGCATCTGTGGATTGGAGGCAGAAATGTTGGGTAATTTAATGATGTTGGCATCGCGTCTTTGGGTCAATTCGCCCAGGGCGGCCAAATGATCTGGGATTCGTTGCGCATCGGTTAGATATTCGGGGAAAGCCGAAATAATACGACCTGCCAACGAGATGTCGAGCATTTCGACCTCGACGCCGGCGGTATCGGTAAAGGCTTTGATAATAGGGAGCAAAGAATAGGTTGCTAATCTTGGTGCTTCGTCGGTTTCGGTATAAATAATCTTTGGGATATCTGTCATTTAATCATCGCTTTTTGTTGTGTTGTGGTGTCTTTTGAACACTCAAATCGAGTTCTCCCCTGATCTGGGGCCCCTGATTATAGAGCAAACACACACAATTAGCATTTGGCGCCAATTCGCCTTGCGACGAGGGGGATGCGATCACAAATTTGACGTAATGCGACGCCGAATGACATCACCGCAAGCCGTTCGAATCCGCTATGCTGGCCTGCAAAGCCTGGCCTGCAGGCCGCAACACAGGGAGCTGATAATGAACCAGGTCAATGCGCAACGCCTGCTGAAACCCCACCGTAAAGTGGGTGCAACGCAATCGGTTCAACTAACCGCCGTAATCTTCAGCATTTTAGTCAGCGCAGTCTCGTCAAATACCTTTGCTGCGCAGGACCCTCACGCGCTTGCAACGCAGTACAGCCAATACCTGACCTGCGCCGTCTATCACCGAATGGTGGCCGGCAGTTTTAAGCGCCAAGGCAATGGCATCTTGGCCGCGCCAGCCCTGGATCAAATGAATCTGATGATCACACGCACAAAGGCACTTGGTGCGGCATTGGGCAATACCGAGGCTGATTATTTGAGCGATTGGTCGGATACCCTAGGTGTCATGACGGATCAAATGAATCGCAACTATGACAATATTCGTCAACTGAAAACGCGCTACCAAAATCGCTGCAAAGCGCTCAATGACTGACAACGCGCAAAGCCGACCCGCGTATCACAACGCTTATCGATCGGTTTAAAAGTCTGGCGCCGCCTCGAGAATAAGGTTTAGGTTTGTTGCGGGATGTGAAAACGTCAGGCTCTGAGCATGCAGCATTAACCGCGACCCCGACGCACGCACCGACGCCGGTGCATACAAATCACATCCCACGATGGGCAGCCCGATCAAGGCAAGGTGCAATCGAAGCTGATGACGAACGCCTGTTACAGGCATCAAAGCAAGTCTCGTCTGCGATACGGTTGTCGTTAGAACCCGATACCGCGTCAATGCCCGCTTTCCCTTCCGCCAATCAACCCGCTGCCGGGGGCGGCGCAACCGGTCAGGCCCAAGCGGAAAATTGATTTCGCCGATTTCCGCCGAGGGCGCACCCGCAACCTGCGCAACATATCGCTTTTCGATTTGACGCTCACGAAACACTTGGTTGAGCCCAGAAATTGCCTGTTTAGAACAGCCGAACACCACCAAGCCTGAAGTGTCGAGGTCTAATCGATGGACCGCCTCGGCTTCAGATCGGATCGCGCGCGCCGCACTGAGCAAACTACGCTTATCGAAACGTCCGGGCGTTGTGAGCAGCCCTGCCGGCTTATTCAAGACCAGCAAGTGCTCATCTTGAAAAATGATCCAATCCTTCATATCACCCCATCGCGATCGTTTCTCACCTTGAGCTTGGGTATCATACCCGGTAAGCAAAAGAGAATCGGTCTTATGTCTCAGGATATCGAGCACCTCGGCGAGGTCATTACTGCTGCTGTTCCCGCGCTCCTTACCGCCCTTGAGGGGATGGACGCCGCGCAACAGGGTTATCATCCAGCCCGACCAGCGGCAACAATCAATTTCATTGCACCGTTTACCGAATCGCTCAATCAAGCGCACGCTTTGCTGGCACCGCTGACGTTTCCTGAGCCGGTCGCGAAGTTTGGCAATCACCTCAAGACGAGCTTTCTGTATGCCACCCGAACCTGTGAAAACCTTAACGCCGCGGCCGATGACTCGATGGCCTTCCTGCGGGCAAGCAGAACCTTCAGCAAAGCGCTGGATCAACTCTTTCCGCTAGCAACCCTTTTGAATCCAATTCACCAGTTTTTTCTAGAGACGCCGCTGCGCACCAGCGCCAGCGTACCCGAGCACTTTTTGTCTGAAGCGAGCCATTGCCCGATCATCCACATCGAAAACGCTTATGATCAACGGGGCGGCGCGTCGGTCTATATTCCGCACTGGGTAGACCCAAATGCTTTAACGCCGGTCGTCATCGCGCTTCATGGTGGGGCCGGCCATGGCCGGGACATGCTGTGGAGCTGGTTACGCGAAGCGCGTAGTCGAGGCTTTGTCCTGATTGCACCGACTTCAAGCCAGGATACCTGGCAGCTCAACCAACCCGAGCAGGAACTACCGGCGCTGTTGGCGCTGTTGCAGTTTGTGAAAGATCAGATCCAAATTGATCCGACGAAAATCCTGCTCTCCGGCTTATCTGACGGCGCGACACTGACGTTACAGTTGGGCTTACAGCCTGGCACCCCCTTTACGCACTTAGCACCTTTCTCAGGCACCCTCGACCCTGCCCTCGTGAACCCTGCGCTTGGACTTTTGCACCAAGACAAGCCCATCTACCTGGTACACGGCAGCGACGATTGGATGTTCCCAGTGGCGATTGGTCAAATGACGGCGGAAGTACTGGGCGCTCGCAATCCGAATCTCATTTATAATGAGATTGAAGGTTTGGGCCACACATTTGCCCGAACAGCATTAAAGCAATTATTGCCCTGGTTTTCAGCGGCATGCGCACTGGAGCAATAACCTATGGCGAATCGACTCATACTCTGCGTCTTGCTGCTCATTATCAGCCCTTGGCTGCTCGGCAAAGAACTGGTTGTACTCCACACGAACGATTTCCACGGCCACATTCAGCAAGAAGGCAAGTACGCTGGCGCGGCAAAAATTGCGGCCTTTGTGAAAGAAATCAAAGCCCAGCATCCTGCAGTCTTGTTCTTGGACGCTGGCGACGCCATCTCTGGCACCCCCGTCTCCAGCATGTTCGAAGGCGAGCCGATATTCGATGTGATGAATTCGATGGACTACGACGTCGGCCTGATTGGCAACCACGAATTTGATCATGGTTATAAAAAGATTGAGCGCTTTCGCGCCATCGCCAATCACCCTTTGTTAACCGCCAACGCTTTTGGTCCAGACGGCGAACTATTAGGAGACGCCCCCTATTTACTACTGAACCTCAACGGGATCCGAGTAGGCATCATCGGATTGATTACCGAGACTGCCCCCACCTTGTTTTCACCGACTGGCAACGAAGGATTAACCTTTTTAAATCCGGCTGATCAACTTTCCGAACTGGTACCGATGCTGAGGCCCAAAACCGATGTTTTAATTTTACTGTCGCACATTGGCCACGACGCGGAACGCCTGCTGGCCGAGGAATTTCAGGATCTTGACCTCATTATTGGTGGGCATTCGCATACTTTGGTGCAACATCCGGCACGCGTTGGAAAAACCCTTGTCGCCCAAGCCAACCATTACGGCAGTCATCTCGGGCTGATAAAGATCACGTTACCCGACACAGGGCAGCGGGCGCCTCTGGTTATCCAAGGCGACTTGATTGCCGCGAATGAACTCCCCGATGGCGATCCCGCGACCCAAGCACTGGTCTCATCCTATGAGGCCAAGGTTGAAGATCAAGTCGATATCAAGATCGCATTCCTTCGCAAAAACTACAGCAAAACAGAGCTCCAGCCGATTCTTGAAAACATCCTGGCCGAGGCGATCGGAGCCGATCTAGGCTACTACAATCGGACCGGGATTCGCGATGTTCTCTCAGCGGGTGAGGTCACGGCTAGGATGATTTGGAACCTCGAGCCCTTTGGTAATACCCTGGTCAAGCTCACGCTCACTGGCGCTGACTTGTTGATTTTACTCAGCCAGGAGCCCTCCCTGCATCACGCGGTCGATGCAATCGATCCAGAACGACGTTATCAGCTGGCGACCAATTCGTTTATCGCGGCCCACGCGACCCTGGCCTTTGGCGATACCATCACCGCGGTTGATACGGGCATTTTAGTCCGCGATATTTTGATTCAGCAGATCAAAGCCAACGGCCTCAAATAACGCCCTGCCCGGATCTATTCGCCTTTAAAGAATTCGCGAACCTCACCCACAAAGCGGTCGAGTTGATCATGCTGTACCCAATGACCGGCATGATCAAAGCAGACGGAGCGAGCATTGTTAAAGTGTTCCGCCGGATCACCCGGTTGATGTCGACCAAACTCACTTTCACTGCCGCTGATGAGCAACAAAGGCGCGTTGATTCTCGACCAGAGTTGCTGCGTCTGCGCAAGCGTCAAATCAAATGGCGCCATGACATGGGTTTGGTTATCAAACTTCCAAGAATAGGTGCCATCTTCATTTTGGTTACTGCCATGCACCGTCAGGTGGCGCGCTTGCGCTTCGCTCAGGTGCTTGTTTTCCGTGCGCATCCGCTCGAAGGCTTCTTCTAAGGTGGCATACCGCCGCGGCGTTCGACCCGCGCTGCCCCGCGTACTGTCAACGAAGGACTGAATGCGCTCGTGCACTGGCACTTCCTGATACAACCAACTTGGCCCACCGGTGCCTTCGATCACCACCATTTTTTCAACATTTTCAGGATAGGTCCCGGCATACCGAAGCGCCACACTACCGCCCAAGCTGTGCGCGACAATCTTCAGCGGCGCTAAATTCTGCTGATGGATGAGTTGAGCCAGGTCATACAAATAGCCGGTATGGCTATAGTTACCGCCTTTTATGTGTTCTGAGTCGCCATGACCCCGAAAATCGGGCGCCAAAATATGGTACTCATCTCGTAGCTCTTGGGCGACCCAATCCCAGTTGTGACAGTGATCCCGATTGCCGTGAACCAGCAGTAAGGGCGGCGCCTCAGGGTTCCCCCAGTCCAAATAATGGAGCCGCAAACCCTGCGAGAAATAGGAGTGCGATGTCGGGGACGCTCTCAAACTAGACATGTAAACATCCTTTCGCCAAAACCCGGGCAATTCAAAATCGATTAAAAAAATACCACGGCGCAGCCCGTGAATCCGGAGGCCACTGAGATCAAGCTTGTTGTTGGCGCAGTCAGTCTGGCAGGCTGAGCACGCGCTTTGCGATGATATTGAGCTGCACTTCCGAGGTGCCGCCTTCTATCGAATTCGCCTTGGTTCTGAGCCAAGCCCGGGTGCTATCAAGCTCCTCGGCATCAAAGCCTGGGCCTTCCCATCCCAGCATTTGCGACCCCATCGCCTTGAGCAACAACTCGGAGCGCTTCATATTTTGCTCGGTGCCATAAAGCTTGAACATAGAGGACACAAAACTCGGCGCCTTGGTTGACTTTGACTCTTCCAAGGTTCGCCGCACGGTCAAACCAAAGGCTCGATCATTCATCGCATGCTGAGTAATCTCTTGACGCAACGTGATATCAGCGAGCTTGCCCTTGGACTCTCCCAGATAAGACTTCGCAATGTCTGCGATCTTGGGCCGAGTGCTTGCGCCATCCCCACCCCCGATCATGGTCCGCTCGTATTGCAGTAAGCGTTTTGCAACGGTCCAACCCTCATTAACCCGCCCCACAACATTCTTTTTCAGAGCTCTTGCATCCTCAAAAAAGGTTTCACAAAAAGGGGACAATCCACTAATCAACTTTATGGGTTTGACGGTCACGCCAGCTTGCGCCATATCAAACAAAATAAAGGTAATCCCATTGTGCTTTGGCGCATTGGGATCTGTTCGAACCAAACAAAAAATCCAATCCGCTTTGTCCGCCCCGGAAGTCCAAATTTTCTGACCATTAATCACATATTCATCACCATCAGACACAGCGCGAGTCTGCAGGCTGGCGAGGTCTGAACCCGAACCAGGCTCACTATAGCCCTGGCACCACCAGATTTCGCCCGATGCGATCTTAGGCAAATGCTCGCGCTTCTGCTCATCGGTACCAAATTCAACTAAAGCAGGCCCGATCATGGAAAGGCCCATACCAACCAGCGGTGGTCTTGCTTTAATCCGCGCCATCTCTTGACGCAGTATTTGCGCTTCATCAACATTTAAGCCCCCGCCGCCGTATTCGGTTGGCCAGGTTGGGGCCGTAAACCCCCTGCTCGCACACGCGGCCATCCAATCTTTGGTTTCAGGGTTTTTATATTGCGCCCGTCGACCGCCGCCAGGATATTCATCGGCCGCCATTGGGGTTCTCATGCTCGCTGGACAGTTCGCTTCCAACCAACTTCTTGTTTCTGCTCTAAACGTCTCTAAGCTCATTGCCACTCCTACACTTTCTGCTTCATTCGAATTAAGGGTTTTTATCTTCTGCCTTGTTTTTTCCAATCTCGTTTTTTAACAATCTCGTTTTTTAACAATCTCGTCTTCTAATTGTCTGGCTCGGTAACCATCTTGATTTAAACGCACTTGCGATCACGATTTTTTGTATTCGTCTTGATATCATCCTAGAACTTCATCTTGATCTCTTCATCTTGATCTCTTCATCTTGATCTCTTCATCTTGATAGCTTCAACGGCGCATTTGCGCGCTCATCGCAACCTTTGGCGGCGCATCCCAGCTTGGAGGACGACTCACCCTTGGCCGAGTCTGCCTTAGTATCATTCAGTCAACGTGAGCTTTCAACGGCTTCCGGGCGGCAATTGCAACCATCTAGCACCGACCATTCACCAAAGTAATAAGAAGCCAACGTCCGGACCATTGGCTTGCGCTGACCGTCAGTCAGTTTAGCGAGGATGCTTCGGCGTCATTAAGATGGACGTCACCTCGCCCACCGAGCCCAAGCGAAACACCGGCCCCCAAGTGCCGGTGCCCTGCGACACATAGTGCCAGCAGGCCCCAGTTTGATAGAGACCTTTAATTTTTGGAAACACCCGACGAACCAATAAATTAAAAGGCATGATCTGACCATTATGGGTGTGTCCGCTTAACGTGAGCTGCATCCCCGCATCGGCAGCCGCCGCCAAACCAGCGGGTCGATGGTAGAGCAGCAGATTCAAATCTGTATCCTTAACCGTAAGCGTCGGAAGCACCTGCGCCAATTGTTTGTCGCTGTCGGCATCCTCAACGCCATGAATCATAACGTCGCTGCGTAATCGAGCACTTTGATTGCGCAACACCATGACGCCAACCCCTTGAAGGCGGACGATAATGTCTTCTAGATCCTCATATCGCTCATGGTTGCCTGTGACAAAAAAGATCGGCATTTCAAGCTCAGCCAAAGGCGCAAGCGCATCCGGGGTAACCCCGGTTTGATCGATAAAATCGCCAGTAATGCACAACGCATCGGGCCGGAGTTGCGCAACGGTTCGCACAACCTGCTTCAAGAAATTAGGGCTCCGCGATCCGATATGGACATCGGTGATTTGGACAAGGTGCAGATCGTTCCTCAGCCGATCATCCACAAGTTTTAGCGGCTGCACGGTCGGCCGCGAGCCTCGGTACAGACCATAGAACAAGGCAACCAGCAGGATCAAAAGGATGCAAAGGGCCAAGTCATAGGGCATGGCCAATTCAAAATACAGCACGATCTCCGCTGGAAGCACTAACCCTAAAACGAGCGGGCTCAGGGCCAGAAAGAGCTCAAGGGTCTGTTTTAACAACCGTGCGGCCGGGTGCGTGACCTGTCGCAACGGCCATCGACAGATCAATTGACTACACAAGATGAGCGCCGCAAGCAGCAGCCAAATCGGGTCTTCAAGCCCAAGCCACTGACCCAAGCGGACAAACGGGTAGCCTAGAAATACCCCGTGCAAGATCAGCGCAAAGACAACCACGCGCCCAATGACCCACCACCGGGGCCGACTCACCTAAGCGCCCTAGATGCGCCTGCCCTGAGCAAACCGCCTGACCTGACGCATCCGTTCTCAGCCATTAAGCCTGACGCCACCAAAGCACACCTGCATCATCCGGCTCTGAAACCAACATGCGACGCTCTCGAGCACAGTGCAAGTGCGCGATGGCCTCACCCGTTGCCGGAAAAAAGCTCATGTCGGTAATGGTACTTTTAAAAATAGCGGGGAACACGTCCACAGCCCGTTTCGGCGTCTGGCACAAGTCATAGAGATTCTCGAGCGCTACTTCATGCCAATCGACCAACGCCGTTAAACGCTCATGAACCCCCTCAAAAAGCTCCTGGTGTGCGGGTAAAACCATCAGATTCGGGGGCAGAACTTCTCTAAAATGAATGCAGGATTGGATCCATTCCCGAAGGGGATTGGCATCCGGCTCTGAAGGCTGCACGCTTACATTCGGCGTGATTCTCGGTAGGATTTGATCGCCCGCAATCAACAGTTTTAACTCAGGACAATACAAGCAAACATGCTCAGGCGCATGCCCCTTGCCAATCAGCGCGCGCCATTCCCGGCCATTGATATCGATATACTGACCATCCTGTATTCGCTGGTAGCCGGCTGGCAAGGCCGAAATACTGGCCCCAAATTGGCCAAACCGTTCCCGATAACGATTGAGACGGCGCTCATCAAAGCCAGCGCGCTGATAAAATCGGATCGCATCCTCCGGGACGTCTTTAGGTTGATCAAACGCCATCACCTTGCACATGTAAAAATCGCTCCGACTCATCCATAAAGGACAATCAAACTTTTGAGCCAGCCACCCCGCATTACCCGTATGGTCCGTGTGTAAATGCGTGGCGATCACCCGTGTGATCGGTTGCCCGCCTAACACTTCAACAAACAAGGCCTCCCAGACTGCCTTCACCGCATCGGTATGGATGCCAGTATCTACGACCGTCCAGCCATCGTAATCCTTTAGCAGCCAGACATTAATGTGATTCAACCGTCCCCAAAGCGGCAGTCGCGCCCAAAATACCCCATCGGCGACCTGGGTTACCTTACCCGGCTCTGGTGCTTCATCCTGAAATCGATACACTAGCGGGTCAAATCCCCGGCGGGATTTTTCATTTCTACTCATTGTTACCTCACTCACCTTGTCCGCAACCGGACGTAAAACGATCTAAAACCGCAACGCTGCGCAATCGGCGCGCGCCAAGCTTTGGGTGATATTTAGATTGCTCGATGGAACAGATCCACATTTTCCGATTGGTTACACTATACTTCCGGCGTTTAAATCTCGGCAGCCCCAACGGCACATGAATCATAACACTGACCATCAAGAAGCAAACAACACGATGGATGACCAAGCGTTAACCTACGCGCGC
>Ga0115566_10002635_pt1 | contig 14756 bp, 7 predicted proteins | sample COGITO_mtgs_1204_3_FD_87173 | JGI IMG/M metagenome (GOLD analysis project Ga0115566, IMG submission 87173) | Pelagic marine microbial communities from North Sea - COGITO_mtgs_120405 | ecosystem: Environmental > Aquatic > Marine > Epipelagic | place: Germany:Helgoland, sampling site Kabeltonne...
CCACAAACCGGCACGTTTCAGGCTGGCTTCGACCAACTCATCAGTGTCGGTTTTCCCCGCGACCATGCCGTGAATCCGGGGGCCATAGGCGATGTTGTCATAGATTGATTTGGGGAAAGGGTTTGGTTTCTGGAAGACCATCCCGACCTTCGCACGGAGCTGAACAACATCGATGCTCCGGTCGTAGATATCGGCAGAGTCGATCTCGATTTTGCCTTCGACCCGGCAGATGTCGATGGTGTCGTTCATGCGGTTGATGCAGCGCAGGAAGCTCGACTTGCCGCAACCTGACGGTCCGATGAAGGACGTCACGCGATTCTCGGGAATCTCGATGGTGATGTCTTTCAGGGCATGATTGTCGGCGTAGTAAACATTGACGTCACGTGCATTGACCTTGGTCGGAGGCGCTTTGGGGGCCTGGGTCGCGCCGGGTGCTTCGTTGGATTCCACGGTGACTTCCATTTCTTCTGGTGTGTTCTCTTCGGGCATAGCTGCGTCCGTCATCCTACCATCGCCTTTCGAACTTCTTGCGCAGCAGGACCGCGAAGAGGTTCATCATAATCAAGAATGTCAGCAACATCATGATCGCCGCGGAGGTCCGCTCGACAAAGGCGCGCTCGGGGGCATCCGCCCAAAGGAAGACCTGAACCGGCAGCACAGTGGCTGGGTCGGTGAAGCTCTGGGGAATGTCGACGATGAACGCGACCATTCCGATCATCAGCAGCGGCGCTGTCTCGCCAAGCGCCTGCGCCATGCCGATGATTGTACCCGTGAGGATGCCCGGCATCGCCAGCGGCAAAACGTGGTGTGTGACTGTTTGCAGGCGCGAGGCGCCCATCCCCAGTGCGGCCTCGCGAATCGAAGGCGGGACCGCCTTCAGAGCCGCACGGCTGGCGATAATGATCGTGGGCAGGGTCATCAGCGCGAGGACCATGCCGCCGACAACCGGCGCAGACCGTGGCAGGGCGAAGAAGTTCAGGAAGACAGCCAGGCCGAGAAGCCCAAACACGATGGAGGGTACGGCGGCAAGATTGTTGATGTTGACCTCAATCACGTCGGTCCAGCGGTTCTTGGGAGCAAACTCCTCAAGATAGACCGCGGACATCACCCCCACCGGGAAGGAGAGGAGCAGCGTGATCAGCAGGGTTAATGCGGACCCCACAACAGCACCCAGGATGCCGGCTTGCTCGGGCTCGCGACTGTCAGCTGTTGTAAAGAAGGTCGTGTTGAATGTGGTCTTGACCCGGTCTTCGCGTTCAAGCTTTTCGAACCACCCCAGTTGGCGATTGTTCACGCGGCGATCGGATTCTGGCAGCGCACGATCAATTGAACCTTTGGCAAGTTGGTCGATATCGGCCGATGATTTGACCCAGACACGTTGGGTGGTACCGATGATCGACGGGTCGGCCAGAACCATATCGCGCATCACAAAGGTGACTTCATTGCTGATCATGTTGATCGCATCGCGGCGCCCCTTGCGGGTTTCCGCGCCGGGGAATTCGGCGCGCAAAGACTTCAGAAGTGCTCCGCGGTAATTTCCACTGGCCAGCTTTGCCGGGTCGGTCGATCCGTCCGGATCGATATCCCCGGCATCGAAGGTCAGGTTTAACGCGACCTGAGTGGTGGTGAAGGCGGGCAGGCCCGACGAGACAATGCTGAAGAGCAGGACGGTCAACATGCCCAATGCTGCCATGATGGCGGCCAGGCCATACATGCGGAACCGCCGCTCGGCACGATAGCGTTTCCGCACAAGGGCGGCGCTCCGATCCTCGGCGCGTGCAGCGACGTCGTTTGCGGGGGTATCAGTCATATTTCTCTCGGTATTTGCGCACGACGGTCAGGGCGACGACATTCAGGCAGAGCGTGATCACAAAGAGGACCAACCCGAGCGCAAAGGCGGCCAGAGTTTTGGAACTGTCGAATTCCTGATCGCCGACCAGCAATGTCACGATCTGGACGGTTACTGTTGTGACGGCTTCGAATGGGTTGGCTGTCAGATTGGCGGCCAGACCGGCGGCCATCACCACGATCATGGTTTCGCCAATGGCGCGACTGGTCGCCAGCAGCACGCTGCCGACAATGCCGGGCAGGGCGGCAGGAATGATGACCTGTTTGATAGTTTCGGAATGGGTGGCGCCCATGGCAAAGGATCCATCGCGCAGGGACTGGGGCACGGCGTTAATCACGTCATCGGAAAGCGAGGATACGAACGGGATGATCATGAGACCCATCACGACGCCAGCGGCGAGCGCGCTTTCTGACGCAACGTCCAGCCCGACGGATTCGCCGAACCCACGGAAGAGCGGCGCAATGGTCAGTGCGGCGAAGAATCCGTAGACCACCGTCGGAATGCCCGCGAGGATTTCGAGGATCGGTTTGACAATGGCCCGGAATCTTGGCGAGGCGTACTCGGCCATGTAAATCGCCGAGAACAGCCCAATCGGCACTGCGACCAGCATGGCGATGATGGTGATCAGGAAGGTGCCCGCGAAAATCGGAATCGCCCCGAAGGCACCTGTCGCGCCGACCTGATCGGCACGCAATGCTGTCTGGGGGCTCCAGTTCAGGCCGAACAGAAACTCGGCAGGCGGCACGCGATTGAAGAAGCGAATGGATTCGAACAGCAGTGACAACACGATCCCGATGGTTGTCAGGACGGCGATTGCAGACGCGAGGATCAGCACCCAGTGCACGATCTTCTCAACACGCGGACGGGCACGGAAGCTGGGGTTGATCGCGCGCCAGCCGATAGTGAGGCCGCCGATACCAAGAGCGAGACCCACGACCACCATTGCGGCGAAACCGGTGCTGCGCAGATCGTTGTAGCGCTCCGCGGCGGCCTGAACCATCGGGTCGGGGGTTTTGCTGGTGATATCACCAGCAGCCAGATTACGGATGTCGCTGAGCAGCAGGTTGAGCTGACCTTCCGAAAGCGCCTGCACGCTGGCCGGGAGGCCGGAAATAAGAAGGCTATCGACAATGCCGGATTGAAGGGCGAGCCAGAACGCGATCACCAGTAGGGCGGGTAGGGCACACCAGAGGGCGACATAGGAACCGTAATAGCTGGGGAGGGAGTGCAGACCCTTGATCTGTCCGCCGGTTCCGGCCAGCGCCCGCTTGCGGCCCATCTGGTAGCCGATTGCAGAGAGAACCAACAGAACGGCAATGAGGATGAGAGAGTTCATGTTGGGGGTCTTACGGTCGAATTATTTTTGAGGGAATGCGCAGAAGGAAAAGGTGCGCGCCGGTCATGTTTTGCGAATATGCATCGGACCGGCGCGCGCCGTATTACATGGACAGCGACTGAAGGCCCTGCGCCTGCTGGCTCATGGCCGCCCGATCAGCATCTGGCAACGGGATCAGACCCTTATCGACAAGGTAGCCGTCCGGACCCCAGGCGGAGTCGCTGGTGAAGGCCGTGACAAATTCCTTGATGCCCGGGATCACGCCGACATGCTGCTGCTTCACATAGAAGTAGAGCGAACGTGAAACCGGATAGTCGCCCGCGGCGATGGCCTCAAACTCGGGTGCAGTGCCGGCGATTGACGCGCCTTTCACCTTGTCCGAGTTCTGGTCGAGGAAGCTGAACCCGAAGATGCCGAAGGCGTCCGGGTTGGCTTCAAGCTTCTGGACGATCAGATTGTCGTTCTCACCAGCTTCAACAAAAACACCGTCTTCGCGGATGGCGTGGCAGGCTTTTTTCGCCAGACCAAGTTCCTTGGCGCCAGCCAGTGTTTTGCAACCGCCTTCCATGGCGATCTCGACGAAGGCGTCGCGCGTGCCGCTCGTTGGCGGCGGGCCGAGAACTTCGATTTTCAGGTTCGGCAGTGACGGGTCGATCTCTGACCAGTTCGTGTAAGGGTTGGCCACCAGCTTGCCGCCCTGGGGAACTTCCTTGGCCAGCGCCAGGAAAAGCTGTTCCAGAGTCAGGTCGAGGTCTGCACCGCTTTTGGCATTTGCGAGCACGATACCGTCAAAGCCAACTTTGACCTCCGTGATGTCGATGCCGTTTTTCGTGCAGTTGTCGAACTCGGACTTCTTCATACGACGCGATGCGTTGGTGACGTCCGGGTGATCTTCGCCAATGCCCGAGCAGAACAGCTTCATGCCGCCGCCGGTGCCGGTGCTTTCCACGACCGGGGTCGAGAAGTTGGAAGCTTTGCCGAACTGTTCCGCAACAGCGGTCGAGAACGGGAAGACTGTGGATGATCCGACGATACGGATCTGGTCGCGGGCTTCAGCGCTGCCGACCAAGGCTACGCTTATGGCTGCGGCGATCGTCAATGTTTTGATTTTCACGGATGCCCCTCCTGAGGGTGTGTCGTGGTTGGTGTGTTTGCGAGTCCGCAACCGGTCTTGTTTATTGGGCCGCTTGCGTTCGCGTGCCCGAACCTAGGGCCCCACGGCGTTACTCGTATGACACTTATGTTTCAGTTCCGTGACACCGGTTGGGAAAGTTACAGGCGGTGGACCACCTGCCGACCTTTTCCATGGCGCAGCCCTAAATTTTTGGTGCGCGTGTCAGGCCCAGCGTGATTGTAAAGGTACTGCCAATTCCCGGCTCGCTGTGGATTGTGAGCTCCCCCCGGTGACGGTTGGCAATATGTTTGACGATGGCCAGACCCAGTCCGGTACCCCCCAATTCGCGGGAGCGCGCGGTGTCGACGCGGTAAAACCTTTCGGTCAGGCGCGGAATGTGTTCGCGTGCGATGCCATCACCTTCATCGATCACCGAAATGCTGGCGATGTTCTCCACCACCTTGGCGCTCACGCGAACCTTGCTGCCGGTCCCGCCATATTTGATCGCGTTCTCAATCAGGTTTTGAAACAGCTGCGTCAATTCGTCCGGGTGTCCGAGAACCGGGTTCTCGAGTTCATCAAGGTCTAGTTCGATTGTGACATCACGGTCTTTAGCCTGGGGCGCAAGGAGGTCGGCGACGGTCGCGATGATCTGCTTGAGTGAGACCTCATCATTCGGGATGGTGTGTTCGTTCATTTCGATACGGGAGAGTGAGAGCAGATCATTCACGATCCGTGTCATCCGGTTGGACTGGCCTTCCATGAGGTTCAGAAACCGATCCTGAGCCTCGATGTCTCCCCGTGCCGGTCCACGCAAGGTCTCGATGAAGCCGACCAAAGATGTCAGCGGCGTGCGCAATTCGTGACTGACATTGGCGACGAAATCGGCCCGCATTTGCTCGCCGCGCCGCAGGGCGGTTACATCGCGCATCAGAATGAGAGCGCGCGCATCATTTTCGCCAGACGCGTCGGACCGGATCGGCTCAACACGCGCCTCGAATGTCTGGTCCACGTGTTCTGTGGACGTGAACTCGATGGTCTTCATGGATTTTCCAGACAAAACGTCCTCAACAGCCTCCAAAATCGAGGGTTGGCGGATCACGGCAGAAAGGTCGCGTCCGGTAAGGTCACCAACCCCATGGCGCCCGGTGAGAAGCTCCCGCGCTGCAGCATTCGCATAGACGAGGCGCGCCTGTGCATCGAGTGTTACGAGGGGATCGGGCAGGGCATCGAAGAGAACCTGAGCGGCTTGTAAACCATCGCGCAATTGCTTGCGGTCGCGCCCCCAGGTCCGTTCCAGTCTGGAGACTCCTGCCGCGATATTGCTGATCGGGCCTGGTTGGTCTGTTGATGGAGTGTTTGGGGCGTCTTCGGGAGGTTGATTGCTAAGTGCCTCGAGTTGTCGCTCAACGTTTTGCAGGCGCCCGAGTGGGCGATAGACAATCGCCATGACGCCGATGGGAATCACAAAGACGGAGAGCGTGGCAAACCACGGGTTCAAATGCCCGGCAGCTGACAATGCAATGGCAACGACGACCCCGGGACTGGCGAGCAGGGACGTAATGGCAAAAAGATACTTTGGTCTGGGTGACATCGGAAAACCGTGCGGCGTTCAGAAATATTCTGTGCGGGACAGTCTAGCACGCCAGTATGTCAGCCCATGGTCATGGGCTGACATTTCATGTTTTTACTTGGCGGCTTTTGCCTTGCGGGCGCGTTTTGGTTTGGCTGTGTTCTCCCGGCGCATTGATTCGTGTGCGGCGAAGGCTGAGGCGTTTACCAGCTCCGTCACCGTCGAATTCATGTGCACGATTTCCACGGGTTTCTCGAGGCCCATAAGGATTGGCCCGAGAACCGTTCCGACGTTGAGGGATTCGAGCATGCGGGACGCGATATGTGCGGAATGCAGACCCGGCATGATCAGAACATTGGCGGGCCCGGTCAGGCGCGAGAACGGGTAATGGCGTTCACGTAGCACCGCATCGAGGGCGATATCCGGGGTCATTTCGCCTTCATACTCAAAATCGGCGCCGCCGCGTTCATCGAGCAGACGTACCGCTTCACGTGAACGTTCGGTCAGATCAACCGGCGGATTGCCGAAGTTGGAATAACTCAGGAACGCCACCCGTGGCTCAATTCCCATTTGTTGGGCCTTGGCGGCCGCTTGTGTGGCGATGTCGACCATGATTTCGGGACTTGGGCGTTCGTGAACAGAGACATCGGCAATGAACAAGGTCCTGTTGGGCATCGCGTGGACCGAAAGGCCAAAGGTCTGTTCGCCCGGAGTGGGGTCGAAGACGCGTTGCACGTCTTTCAGGCAGGTGTAGAAGCGCCGGGTCAGTCCAGTGACCATCGCATCGGCATCGCCCATGGCGACCATGCAGGCGGCAAAGACATTGCGGTTCTGGTTCACGGCCCGCGCGCAATCGCGATACATCATCCCGCGTCGTTGCGTGCGCTCATACAAAAAATCGATATACCGCTCGCGGTCGTCTGCAAGGGCGGCGTTGTGAATGTGTAACGCATCCCCGTTGGACAGGCCGAGATCCTCGATCTTCCGTTTCACAACATCCTCACGCCCGATCAGGATGGGTTCTCCCAGACCCTGATTGCGATAGGAAATTGCAGCACGGATGACGCGCTCGGATTCACCCTCGGCAAAAACAACGCGTCGCGGGCTGGACCGAACGGCTTCAAATGTTGCTTCGATGACGGACGCGGTTGGATCGAGACGCTGGGCCAGTTCGCGGCGATACTCGTCCATATCCTCGATGGGCTGGCGGGCAACGCCCGTGTCCATCGCGGCCTGCGCAATTCGTGGCGGGATCCGCTCAATCAGTCGTGGATCGAAGGGCACGGGGATAATGTATTCCGGCCCATAGGTGAGCTGCTCGCCGGCATAGGCGGCTGCCACCTCGTCGGGAACATCCTCGCGGGCGAGTTCAGCCAGCGCTTCGGCGCAGGCGATTTTCATCTCGTCGTTGATGGTCGTCGCCCGCACATCGAGCGCCCCGCGGAAGATGTAAGGGAACCCCAGAACATTGTTGACCTGGTTGGGGTAGTCCGAACGGCCTGTTGCCACGATTGCATCGTCGCGAACGGCGCGGACATCTTCGGGTGTGATCTCGGGGTCCGGGTTGGCCATGGCAAAGATAATCGGCTTGGGAGCCATCGACTTGACCATTTTTTTGGTGACCGATCCGGCAACGGACAGGCCGAAAAAGACATCCGCCCCGACCATGGCTTCTTCCAGGGAGCGCGCTTTTGTTTTCACCGCATGGGCAGACTTCCACTGGTTCATGCCGTCTGTGCGGCCCTGATAGATGACGCCGCGGCTGTCGCACAGGATGGCCTGATTGTGGGGCAGGCCCATGGCTTTCATCAGCTCGATACACGCAATCGAGGCGGCACCAGCACCGTTGACGACAATCTTCAGATCCTTGATGTCGCGCCCGGTCAGATGCATGGCATTGATCATGCCGGCGAGTGAGACGATGGCGGTGCCGTGCTGGTCATCGTGGAACACGGGAATATCCATCACTTCGCGCAGACGTTGCTCGATGATGAAACATTCGGGTGCCTTGATGTCCTCGAGGTTGATGCCGCCGAAGGTTGGTCCCAGGAAGCGCACACAATTGACGACTTCATCGACGTCTTCGCTATCAACTTCGAGATCCATGGCATCGATATCGGCAAAGCGTTTGAACAAGACCGACTTGCCTTCCATCACGGGCTTGGAAGCGAGCGCGCCAATATTTCCAAGACCGAGCACGGCGGTGCCGTTCGAAACAACGGCCACAAGATTGCCGCGCGCGGTATAGTCGTATGCCTTGTTGGGGTCTTCGTGTATCTCAATGCAGGGCGCGGCAACACCGGGGGAATAGGCAAGTGAAAGATCACGCTGGGTGGTTAGTGGCTTGGTTGCGTTGATCTCGATTTTGCCCGGCTTACCGGTGCGGTGCATTTCCAGTGAATCGATGTCCAGTTGCGACATTTTTTTCTCACTGGTTTTGGTGCTGTCTGCCATGAAGTACGCCTGTTTTTTTTCGGCCAAAGGGTTTCCTTGGGGTGAGCGTGGCCCTTCTGGCACGCGTGCGTCAACCCGGGCTCGGATGGTTGTATTCGGAATGTTGCGGTTCATCCCCAGCGTAAATGTGAGAAGGGTTCCGAAGGGGTTGCTGCGAGCGTATATGATGGAGGTTCGCCATGTCTGTTAAGAGCTCCGCATCGCCCGCCAAGGGCACAGCAACACCAGCCGCCTCGCCGATGCTGGCCCAATGGCATGCGGCAAAGGCGGAGTATCCTGATTGCCTCCTGTTTTTCCGGATGGGAGATTTCTACGAACTGTTTTTTGATGATGCCGTTGCAGCCGCGGCATGTCTCGATATCGCCCTGACCAAGCGTGGTCAGTATGAAGGTGAGCCTGTTCCAATGGCCGGCGTTCCTGTTCATGCCGCCGAGCAGTACTTGCCGCGCCTGATCCGGGCCGGGCATCGCGTGGCCGTCTGCGAGCAGATGGAAAATCCGGCCGAGGCTAAAAAGCGCGGTTCGAAGTCGATCGTTCGCCGCGCGGTCGTGCGTGTCATCACCCCCGGGACGCTGAGTGAGGACACGCTGCTTGATTCCCGACGCCACAATTATCTGGCGTCCTGTGCCGAGGTGCGTGGCGAGCTTGGTCTGGCATGGCTCGACATGTCGACGGGCGAAGTCTGGATGCAGCCCTTGCCGAAATCCGGTGGGACCGGTTCGCTCGCCGCTGCACTGGCGCGGATTGCACCGGGAGAACTTCTTCTGCCCGATACATTTTTGGCCCGCGAGGACTTGGCGGGCCTCATGGGTGATCTGCACGACGTGCTTACTCCTTTGCCGGGCAGCCGGTTTGATTCTTTGAATGCAGAGGCACGCCTCACCGAAACCTATGGCGTCAGTACGCTCGAAGCATTTGGTGCGCCGGGCCGGGCTGAAATCGCGGCGGCCGGCGCGCTGCTCGATTATCTCGTCCTCACGCAGATTGATCGCATGCCACGATTGGCACGGCCAACGCGATTGCCGCCGCCAGGTGCGGCGGGCGCGGTTATGGAAATTGATGCGGCCACACGGCGCAGTCTCGAGCTCTCCCAGACGCTTTCAGGTGAGCGCAAGGGATCAGTTCTTTCTGTGATCGATCAGACAATTACGGGCGCGGGAGCACGTTTGCTCGCTGAGCGACTGGCCGCACCCCTGACCGATGTTGTTGCGATTAACGCCCGCCTTGATGGGGTTGGGTTTTTGTTTGAAGACACTGCGCGGCGCGAAGATATTCGCGCGGCGTTGCGCGCCGTGCCGGATATGGAGCGGGCGCTGTCCCGGCTGGCGCTCGGCCGTGGAGGCCCACGTGATCTGGCGGCCATTCGCGCGGGATTGGACGCGGCGCGGGACCTGCGCGATCTTCTTGAGACTCTTGCGGTGCTTCCTGATTCACTCACCCTGGCCTGCAAGGGCTTGGGGGATCATCAGAATCTGATCGGAGTTCTGGGCGAGGCGCTGACCCAGGACTTGCCAATGGCCGCGCGCGATGGCGGTTTTATTGCACCGGGTTATTCAGCTGATCTGGATGAGCAGAAAAGTCTGCGTGACGAAAGCCGCCAGCTGATTGCCGGCCTGCAAGCCAAATATGTCGAGGTGACCGGCATCCCGGCTTTGAAGGTGAAGCACAACAACGTGCTGGGATATTTCGTCGAAGTGAGCGCGGCACATGCTGACCGGATCATGGATCGTGGCAAGGAAGCCGCGACCGAGGAATATGGACTGATCCACCGGCAGACCATGGCGAATGCGGTTCGTTTTACGACGGTCGAACTGTCCGATCTGGATGACAAAATTTCCCGCGCCGGAGAACGCGCGCTGGCCATTGAGCTGGAGTTGTTTGAGACTCTGGTTGCGCAGGTCCTCGGGCAAGATGACACGGTGGCGATGACCGCGCGCGCGCTGGCTGAACTGGATGTGGGCGCGGCGCTGGCTGAACTCGCGGTGCGGGCACGTTATGCCCGACCGGCGTTGACCGACACACAGGAGTTTCGCATTGCCGGTGGCCGGCACCCGGTTGTTGAATCGGTGCTCGATGATGGCCCGGGCGCTTTTGTTTCCAATGATTGTGACCTGTCGGGAGAGGCTGCTGGTGCCGGGCGTCTCTGGCTCGTCACAGGGCCAAACATGGCTGGCAAGTCGACTTTTCTGCGCCAGAACGCCCTGATCGTTATTTTGGCTCAGATCGGTTCCTTTGTTCCGGCCAGTGCTGCCACCATCGGTGTCGTTGACCGCTTGTTCAGTCGGGTCGGTGCGGCCGATGATCTGGCGCGGGGCCGCTCGACCTTCATGGTTGAGATGGTGGAGGCTGCTGCGATCCTCAATCAGGCCGGGCCCCGGGCGCTGGTTATTCTCGACGAGATCGGCCGTGGTACGGCAACTTTTGACGGACTTTCGATTGCATGGGCGACCGTCGAGCATTTGCATGAGGTCAATGGTTGCCGGACCTTGTTTGCGACCCATTTTCATGAACTCACCCGGTTGGCGTCCCGGCTGGATCAACTCTCCTGCCACACCATGCGTGTGAAGGAATGGCAAGACGATATCGTCTTCCTGCATGAGGTTGGGTCGGGAACCGCCGATCGATCCTACGGCATTCATGTTGGCAAGCTTGCCGGATTGCCGTCGCAGGTTGTCGGGCGTGCTGAAGAGGTTTTGCGTCTGCTCGAGGCCGGAGATCAGGCAGGCGCGCTCGCACGTCTGGCTGATGATTTGCCGCTATTTCAGGCCGCTGCCCTGAACGAACCAGAAGCTGTTGAAGTCAAACCTGGCGACCCCTTGCGTGAACTGCTTGCCGACACCGAGCCTGATACGCTGACACCGCGTGAGGCGCTTGATCTGCTGTATCGATTAAAAGCGGCCCTCGATGCGTAGGGTCTTCGGGCACCTGCTCGATCTGGCAGGGTTTGGCGCTGTTGGGAACATTATGCGCCACCGGAGTTTCCGGATTTATCTGATCGGCCATATTCCCAATGTCGTGGGAATCTGGGTGGTGCGAATTGCGATCGGCTGGCTGGCCTGGGAGCTCACGGCGTCGGCCTTCTGGGTCGGGGCGCTGGTGGCGGCGGATGCCTTGCCTGTTCTGTTGTTCGGACCTTTCGGCGGTGTGATGGCGGACCGGCTCGACCGCAAGACCATCAGCCTTGTGACCCAGTCCATTTTATGTGTCCTGACCATCGGGTTGACCGCACTGACCTATGCCGGGCTGATCACGATCTGGTTGCTGCTGGCCTTTGCTTTGGCGCGCGGGATCACGTTCTCCTTCTGGCAACCGGTCCGTCTGGCGCTGATGCCAAATCTGGTTCCGCGCGCGGAAATTCCGACTGCGATTGCCCTGAACTCTTCGTCGTTTAACGCGGCGCAGTTCATCGGCCCCGCGGTGGCGGGCGGATTGTTGAAGCTTGGTGGTGCCGAGCTGGCTTTTGCCTTCAACGTGGTCGCCTCCACGGTCATGATCTGGGCGCTCGCCAATATCGAATCCCCCCCGCCACCTGACCGGAAGGGGGTGCGCGGATCGTTTCTTGACGATGCTCTTGCGGGGATCCGATATGGCGCCGCGCATCCGGGCATCGGCCCGATGCTTCTTCTTCTGCTGATCGTGGGCTTGATGATTCGTCCTTTGACCGAGCTGATGCCCGCCCTCGCTGGTGCCGTGTTCCTCAAGGAAGTGACCGGGTATTCGATGATGGCCTCCTCGGTCGGGATCGGTGCCATGGTTGGCGCGATCTGGATGCTCCGTCGGGGCAACAGTGAGAACATCACCGACATTGCACTTTTGGCCGGCCTTTCGGGGGGGATCGCCGCCTTGCTGGTGGTCGCGGTTGGATGGTTCCCGTTCGCTCTTGTCTGTCTGGCTGTTCTCGGGTTCTCGATGACAGCAGGTGGGATCGCGACCCAGCAGGTTGTGCAGTTTGCCGTGCCCGATGAAATGCGTGGTCGGGTGCTGGGCCTGTTCGGCATGATCTTTCGGGCTGGGCCGGCGCTTGGCGCGCTGGTGATTGGACGTATCGGTGACGCTGTTGGTTTGACATGGCCGGTGCTGATCGGCGCCATGGTGGGATTTTTGACCTACGTTTATGCTTGGTCACGGCGCCGTAAGTTGCGTGCGGAACTCGAAGCGCGCCGGGCCAGTGATACAAAAGCACCGGACGCCGAACCCGCGCTGCATCCCGGGGCCTCTTCTCAATAGTCGCGTTCTCGTATTCTTTCCGGCGGGAAGGTTGTAAGACAGGTTTATTATGGCAAGACCTAGACGTAATCGTGATTTGATCGACCGGGCTCAGCTCGAGGCCGATATCGAAACGGCCAGCGCAACCGCAGAAAATGCGACGGCGCGTCGCGCCATTGTGCTCGAGCATCTCAAGGGTGCTATCGAGGCCGGTCAGGGACTGGTTCAGAAGCGATTTGAAGCGAATGAGATTGACGGCAATCGTGCCAAGAGTGATTTGTCGTTTTTGTTCGATCAGATCATTCGGGTTGTTCATGATTCTGCCGCGCGCGCTTATCCGGTCTCGAACCCGACGGCCGCAGATCGTCTCGCTGTCGTGGCGGTTGGTGGTTACGGGCGCGGCGAACTCGCGCCCTATTCGGATATTGATCTCCTTTTTTTGTTCCCCTGGAAGCAGACGGCACATGGAGAACAGATTGTTGAGTACATGCTCTACATGCTCTGGGACCTGGGGCTGAAGGTTGGCCATTCGACCCGTTCGATTGATGACTGCATGCGTCTGGCCAAGCGTGATCTCACGATCCGGACGGCATTACTGGAAGCACGGTTTCTGTGGGGTGAGCAAAGCCTGTTCCTTGAAATGCGGAAGGCATTCAGCGACCAGGTGATATCCGGTGCCACGATGGAATTCGTGACAGGAAAGCTCGCCGAGCGCGATGCGCGTCATGAAAAGATGGGTGACAGTCGCTACTACGTCGAACCCAATATCAAAGACGGCAAGGGCGGCTTACGCGACCTGCAAACCCTCTACTGGATTGCGAAATTTGCCTATGAGGTGGACAGCGTTGCAGACCTTGTGAGCCGTGACGTTCTGACCAAGGCTGAGGCGCGCAATTTTTCCAAAGATCAGAATTTTCTTTGGAGCGTTCGGTTTCACCTTCACTACATTTCGGGCCGCGCCGAAGAACGCCTGACCTTCGATGTGCAAACCCAGATTGCCAGCCGCATGGGATACGCCGAACGCGCCGGCGCGTCGGGCGTTGAGCGCTTCATGAAGCACTATTATATCGTCGCCAAAGATGTGGGTGATCTGACGCGCATCTTCTGTGCCGCGATTGAAGCCGAGAATATGAGCAAGCCGATCATCCGGCTTCCGCGTCTACGCCGGTCGCGCGACCTCATGGGTTTCCAGGTGGATCGCGATCGGCTGACGGTCGCCGATGAGAACCAGTTTGCCGATGACCCGGTGGCGCTGATCCGGCTGTTCTATGTGGCCCATAATGAAGGGCTGGATATCCATCCTCATGCTCTGCGTCTGGTGACCCAGAACCTCAAGCGGATCGACAAGACGTTGCGCGCGGACCCGGAGGCGAACCGGATGTTCGTTGAGATGGCGACGTCGATCGACGTGCCCGAGGTTGTGCTCACGCGTATGAACGAAGCCGGCGTTTTCGGTAAGTTTCTGCGCGATTTTGGTCGCGTGGTCGGTCAGACCCAGCACGATATGTATCACGTCTACACGGTCGACGAGCACACGATCCAGGCGATTGGTTTGCTGGCCAAGATTGAACGCGGTGAACTCAAGAAAGAACACCCGGTGTCCAGCGAGGTGATCCACAAGATCACATCGCGACGCGCGCTTTATCTCAGTGTGTTGTTCCACGATATTGCAAAAGGCCGTGGCGGCGATCATTCGGTTCTCGGCGCGCGCGTGGCCAAGCGGGTTTGCCCGCGGCTTGGTCTTGATCCGGAAGAATCCGAGACCGTGGAATGGCTGGTGCAAGAGCATCTTCTGATGAGTGATGTCGCCCAGAAGCGTGATCTCAACGATCCCAAGACGATTCACGATTTTGTGGAAACCGTTCAGTCGCCCGAACGTCTGCGCTTGCTCTTATGTTTGACCGTGGTCGATATGCGGGCGACCGGGCCAAATGTCTGGAACAACTGGAAGGCGCAGTTGTTGCGCGAGCTCTATCACGGTGCCGGGGATGTGATGTCGGGCGGACAGCTCACCGATGCGCGTGCCGACCGGGTTGCGGCGGCCAAGGTCAAGCTCGAAGAGGCTTTGGCCGATTGGTCTGCCGATGACATCGCCACACATATGGATCGCGGCTACGCCGGCTACTGGCTGACATTCGATACCGATACCTTGGCGCACCACGCCCGCATGATGCGCGAAGCTGAGCAGGAGAAACTGCCACTGTCGATCCGCACACGGGTGCGC
>Ga0115566_10002649_pt1 | contig 14715 bp, 14 predicted proteins | sample COGITO_mtgs_1204_3_FD_87173 | JGI IMG/M metagenome (GOLD analysis project Ga0115566, IMG submission 87173) | Pelagic marine microbial communities from North Sea - COGITO_mtgs_120405 | ecosystem: Environmental > Aquatic > Marine > Epipelagic | place: Germany:Helgoland, sampling site Kabeltonne...
AACCGAGGTGAGCTTTTGGGAAATCGTTACTTGTTGTTGCGGAGGCGATAATGACATTTCCTTGATTGTCTAAAAGAATTTCGCCTCTTGCCTCGTCTGCATAATTGTAAAACAACGTGTTGTTTCGATTTAATCCGTCCGTCCCATTTCCACCCAAATACGTGCTGCCGAGCAATGCAGACCCAGCTGAGTTAAACTTTGAGATAAACATATCAGCACCATTAACATAGGGAACACTAAAAGACAGGTTGGTTATCGAAGGACCGCCATTGAAGGTTGCATCGGCTGCGTTTAATGTGGTAGGGAAATCGTCTGAATCTGTCGTTCCTAGAACAAAAAGATCATTATTGTCATCGACAATTAAACTGTGCGGAATTTCTCGACTGGTTCCGCCTAAATATGTCGAATAAATAAGCTGAGTACCTGCCGCGTTAAATTTACTAATGGTCACATCCGCTGGAGTTGTGGCAGAATCACCATTAAAACTTACATCATAGGCTCCTAACGTGATAGGATATCCAGCGTTTACCGTCCCACTACCTGCATATAAATTGCCATCCTTATCTGGAGTGGCAGTATAACCCCAATTATCGGCAGTAGAACCGGAGAAAGTGGAGAAGATCAATTCTGGATCAATGATTAAAACTAAATTGGTGTCGTAGTTTTCAATAGAGTAGGAGACGGTATTGCCCGAAACAACAAATTCAGCGGGAATCTCCCATCGTTTGTTTCCTTTTTCTTGGTAAACGAGAGGTCGAGATTCCTGAATATTGGCAATGGAAGTCGAGATAATTAGGTTTCCATTTCTATCAAGGCTGACTCCATCCGTTCCTTCCAACCTTATTCGAATGTCGCGATAGTCTGTGCCTGGTTTTAAGTGGAATTCATACTTCAAATGCTCACCATGTTCCCTTACGATCAAATCGATGTTGTCATAAATACCTCGGTAAGCGACAGTTTTAGATGGTCTTAGCCCCGATTTCCACTTCGATTGATCCTTACCTAAATAATAGTTCACATAATGACTATAGGGTCGACTTGCCTCAAAAGTGATGTCATCATTTGAACCTAGAAACCGAAATCGAAATGCGTGATGGTGTTCAAGGCTGTCTCTCGCCTCGTTTTTATCTGACGTGCCGTGCGGTCCCAAGAGTCCACTTCGATCCATTAGATGGAAAGTGATGGAATTTTTCTCCAGAAAAGCCATTCCGCTGGGAATATCAATTTGAAATTCAAATGCCTCAGTCCATTGACCTTCATTGTGAATGAATCCCTGCGCAAGTGACGAAAACGTCCAAATAAACGTGAATTGTACTAGAAAAATGGCTTTTCTCATATCCGAGGATAAAGGTAAATGTCTTTGGACTTCCGAAAGGGAATGAAGCTATTTTTCTATGACGTGAATTGTGTCATGTAGGGTTAGCATGAAAAAAGATTTTACTTTGTGGTACAAAGTGAAGAACATGAACTCGAACAACGAATCGCTCGATACGCTCAGAGACATCCGAGCAATGATGGAAAAAAGTTCCCGTTTCATATCCTTGAGTGGATTGGCCGGAGTTTTTAGTGGAACATTTGCTCTAATCGGAGCATATCTTGCATATTGGCGAACCAATCAAGCTGCCTGGGTAGTAAGAGCTCAAGACACTGAATTTGGAACAGGCACTATCGAGCGAATCGATTGGTCAGTAGTGTCGTTTTTGACCATCGATGCTTTATTCGTCCTAGTGGCGTCCATAGCCGTTAGTTATTATTTCACTCGAAAAAAGGCCTTGAAAAAAGGTCAACCCTTATGGGGGCCATACAGTCGGCAATTGGTTCTTAACATCGCCATTCCACTCTCTGTTGGCGGCCTCTTTTGTATCATACTTTTCTTTCACGGATTGATTGCGCTAATAGCACCTTCAACCTTGATATTCTATGGATTAGCGCTTTTAAATGGAGGAAAACTTTCTTTTGAAGAGATAAGTTATTTGGGAATATCGGAGATAATTATTGGTTTGGTAGGTCTTTACTTTAAGGGACAGGGTCTAATTTTTTGGGGAATTGGCTTTGGCGTGTTACACATCATATATGGTGTACTCATGTATATAAGACACGATAGATGAAATCCATTATACACCAGTTAGATAAGGCATTTGAGAATCGAATTCGACTTGGGTTGATGTCCATTCTTTCGGTTAATGACTGGGTAGATTTCAATGAACTCAAGAGCCTGTTGCAAGTAACAGATGGTAATCTAGCTAGCCATATTTCGGCACTTGAAAAAAAGCACTTTATTGAAATTCGGAAGCGATTTGTTGGCAAAAAAACGAATACCACATTTCGGATAACCAAGGAAGGGAAGTCTGCTTTTGAAGACCATATTAAGGCGCTTGAACAGCTTTTGAAAAGTGGAGTTTAGCATGGCTTCCTGATTATTCAGCTTATTTTTGGCATCATAATATTTTTAGCATGCATTTCATAGCCGATAATTTGAAATTTCTTAGGAAGAGTCACAATTGGACTCAAGGTGATTTTGCTCATCATTTGGGAGTTAAACGTTCGTTGATTGGGGCATATGAAGAAGGGCGTGCTGATCCTCGCATTTCCTTTTTGCAACTCATTTGCGATAAATTCGGACTAAAACTTGATCAATTGATCAATGGATTGCTTGATGAAAACACATCATCCAGTAAGAAAGATTTAAGCGGTAAATCCATCCGAGTTTTACCCATTGCCCTGGATAGCCAAACGAATCGCGAATTGGCTATAATAGTGCCTATAAAGGCTGCTGCTGGATACTTAAATGGATATGGAGATGTTGAGTACATCGAGCATCTTCCAGCGTTCAGTTTACCGTTTCCAGAATTACCAACGGGTCGGACTTATAGATTGTTTCAAATACAAGGCGATAGTATGAATCCAGTCAGATCCGGATCTTATGTTATTTGTAGCTACGAAATGGATTGGAAATCGATTAAAAATGATGCTTGTTATGTTATAGTTTCGCGCTCTGAAGGTATAGTTTTTAAACGGGTTCTAAATAATATCGAACAAGGATATTTGACGCTTAAATCAGATAATCCGAATTATAAAACCTATAATCTTGATCTAGAAGACTTAGTTGAAGTTTGGCGAGCAGAAGGATTTACCGAAATCGGTATTCGAAGCAACCATAATCAAGTCAGGGACGAAGCTCTGTTGCAAGAGCTCAATGAAGTGAAGGAACGATTGAGCAATATTGAAGATAAATTGACCAGATAAATGGAGCAAACAGAGGATATGAAAGTGGTGCTACGCCACTTAACAATTGAGGATTATAAAGACCTTAAAGAAGCAATGATTCAGGCTTATATTGGAAGCCGGATGAGCTATTGGAGCGAAGACAGTATCGAGTCCTTATTGACCGTTTTTCCAGAAGGCCAATTGTGTGTTGAGATGAACGGAATCGTTGTTGGTGGTGCCCTATCTTTAATTATTGACTACCGCAAATACGGAGACGAACATACCTATCAAGAGGTAACAGGCGATTATTCATTCTCCACCTTCGATTCTGATGGTGATGTTTTATATGGGATAGATGTTTTTGTACACCCTGAATATCGAGGGTTACGTTTAGCAAGAAGACTTTACGATGCACGAAAAGAGCTGTGCGAAAACCTCAACCTTCGTGCAATTATTGCCGGAGGACGAATTCCCGGATATGGAAAATTTGCCGCAACACTTTCTCCAAAGGAATACATCGAAAAGGTGCGAGTGAATGAAGTCTATGATCCTATTTTATCGTTTCAGCAAGCGAACAATTTCCACGTAAAAAAAATATTGAATAACTACCTCGAGGGAGATGTTCAATCTCAAGAATTTGCAACGCTAATCGAATGGAATAACATCTATTACGATGAAAAGAAACGACTTATAAATCGTGAAAAATCCATCGTTAGATTAGGATTGGTTCAATGGCAAATGAGGCCAACACCAAATTTAGATGCGATGAAGGAGCAAATCGAATTTTTCGTTGACGCGGTGGCCGGATATAATTCCGATTTCGTCTTGTTTCCAGAATTGTTTAACGCTCCCTTATTGGCCGAGTACAATCATTTGCAGCCTTCGCAGGCGATGAGAGAATTGGCTCAATATTCGGACCCTATTTTTCAATATTTCAAGCATCTAGCGGTTTCATACAATGTGAATATTATCACAGGAAGCTATCCAATGCTAATCAATGAAAAGCTTTACAATGTTTCGCATTTATGCAGAAGAGATGGTTCTTCTGAAGAATATCGTAAGATACATATAACGCCAAGTGAAATCAGCGCTTGGGGCATAACAGGCGGAAATGAATTGGGTGTTTTTGACACCGACTGTGGTAAAATTGGCGTGGTGATTTGCTATGATGTGGAGTTTCCAGAATTATCGCGCATCTATGCTGAAAAAGGTGTTCAAATATTGTTTGTTCCATTTTTAACAGATACCCAGAATGGATATCACCGAGTTAAACGTTGTGCACAAGCGAGGGCAATAGAAAATGAGTGCTATGTTGCCATTGCTGGCTGCGTGGGGAATTTGCCTAAAGTGAATAACATGGATATTCAATACGCCCAATCAGCTGTATTCACACCATCTGATTTTGCATTTCCTGAAAACGCCATAAAAGCTCAAGCCACCCCAAATACGGAAATGACCATAATAGTTGATGTTGACATAGACTTGCTTAAAGAGTTGAACATCAAGGGTAGTGTTCGGAACATGCGTGATCGCAGGTTAGACCTATATGGTTTACAACATAAAAAACTTAAAAACGAATAGTCGCTATTTATTAGGCATTGTTTTTACTTTGCCGCCCTATTAATAATTTGAAATGTCAAACGGTAAACCGAGAATCGCAAAAGACTTTGATAAGCTCTCAGAAGAGTTGGTCAATAGAATCAAACTAGAATATCCATTTGGGTTTGAAGACAATTTAATCATTTACACGGACGCTAAGGGCGCTAAAGTATCAGCGCTTCCGTTCGATACAGATGAAGCATATTATCTTGTCAGAATGACGCGATTAGAAGCGCAGAAAATCATTGAAGATGATGATGATTATGACGATGATGGTAACCTCAGAGACGATTTTGCTGACGATGTTGAAGGTGCAGACGATACGCCTGCTATTGAAGATGACGAAGAAGAGGATTCTTATGATCAGCCAGACGACAGCGGGGACGATGATGATGACGATTAGTCATCCCATTTTCTAGTCCTTGGTGCGGTCACATATGTGTACCGATTAACATATTCGCATAAGTAAAAATAGACGATATGAGCGCAATTACAGAATTTATTGAAAAGCACTTTTTACACTTTAATGCAGCCGCTTTGGTAGATGCATCTAAGGCATATAAGGAGCATTTAAATAAAGACGGAAAAATGATGATCACGTTAGCAGGAGCGATGAGCACTGCCGAAATGGGCATTATTTTGGCCGAAATGATTCGTCAAGATAAGGTGCACATTATTTCATGCACTGGAGCCAACTTAGAAGAAGACTTAATGAATCTGGTGGCTCACTCACATTATAAACGAGTACCTAATTATAGAGACTTAAGTCCTCAAGACGAATGGGACTTGCTTGAGAATGGATTCAATCGAGTTACCGATACATGCATACCAGAAGAGGAAGCCTTTAGAAGACTGCAAAAGCACATTGAAAAACTATGGAAAGGGGCTCAGGAAAAAGGAGAACGGTTTTTTCCACATGAATACATGTATCAAATGTTGAAGAGTGGTGTGCTAGAGCAGTATTATGAAATCGATCCAAAGAATAGTTGGATGCTGGCTGCTGCAGAAAAGAATCTGCCAATAATTGTTCCTGGATGGGAAGACAGTACGATGGGAAATATTTTCGCATCGTATTGTATTAAAGGCGAATTGGTGCCAAGTACAGTTAAGTCGGGGATAGAGTATATGACCTATTTAGCCGATTGGTATAGAGGAAATAGTTCTGGTCATGGGGTTGGTTTTTTCCAAATTGGTGGTGGAATCGCTGGGGATTTTCCAATTTGTGTAGTGCCTATGATGTACCAAGATTTAGAATGGACGGATGTGCCCTTTTGGAGTTATTTCTGTCAAATCTCCGATAGCACAACGAGCTATGGATCGTACAGTGGAGCTGTGCCTAACGAGAAAATAACTTGGGGTAAATTGGATATTCATACACCAAAATTTATTGTTGAATCAGATGCTACTATCGTAGCACCGCTGATGTTTGCGATCATTCTTGAAATGTGATGTCTGGCAAACTCACTGCAATAATTGGCGCGTCAATAAATGAGAGCAGATATAGTTTCTTAGCTGCTCAAATGTTAAATGAATACGAACATCCATTCGTTCCGCTGGGAATTAAAAAAGGGGAAGTTTTTGGAGAGGAAATTTTAGTTGATTGGCCAAAAGAGATAAACGGCTTAGATACAATTACCTTATATATTGGTCCAAAGCATCAACCTGAGCATTATCCATATATGCTCAATCTTAGACCGAAACGCATCATTTTTAACCCAGGAACAGAAAATCCGGAATTAGCTGGTTTAGCGGTTATACAAGGAATTGAAGTGGTTGAGGCTTGCACCTTGGTCATGCTTCGAACCAATCAGTTTTAAGCAGCGGTTTCCTTAAGGGATCAGCTCATACGCTCCTAGGTCGGGCGTGCCATCGCGAGGCATACCCAATAAATCTAAAGGAACACCCATTAAAACACCTTCATTGACGGCCTTTGAACCCGAAACAAGTTCGTAATCATTTTTACTTGGGTCCTGAAATAATGGTAAAGCAGGATTTTTTAATATGCCAATGAAATGATCAACATTATCAATGTTTTCCGTGTCTAACTTTAGAATCACTTCTTCGAACAAATAGTCGAAGCGAGCTCCTTTTTCACGTTCGCGCTGTAGCTCAGAATCAAGAGCTCCGTGGATTATACTATTGCCAAAATATGCATCAAGATCTCGTTTAAACAGATCACCTTCCGAACTTTCAGAATAATTACTCAACAATAGAATAGGCTTGCTTCTCGGATTGTCGTTAAAATAATTTGCAAAGGTGCAATGCTTGAAATTATATTGTCCTCCAAGAACCAACGCAAGAGCATGATCACCACAATTTGAGACCACCAAATTTTTTGCTTGAATTTCGGCATCGATTCCAATCATTCCGATAAAGCTCATATTCAGGATTTGTGTGTTCCAAATCCTTAACTCGGGTCGATCAGTCACATTTGGGTTCAATGTATATCCGACACTCAATCCTATACCTCCATTTTTAATAATAGCATTGCCAATTTCATTTGAAACACTTGTCTGAGTGAAAACGATTTGGCCCCATTGACCCGGTGTTTCCTTGAAATAATCTTCTAATCGGTCACCTTGAATAACGACAGGCTCATCAATTGAGCCCCTCACTTTTAGCGAGGCATTATGCCCCACAAGAAGGCCGCTATTCGCATGAAAATGAATTGCCGCGCCTTTCGGAATTACCAATGTTGTATTCGAGTCGATGAGTGAATAACCATAAAAGACATTGGGTTTATCACTTCTTAGCGCAACGGAGTCGTTCGGAAATCGAAATGCATAGGATGGCCAGAAGTAGGCGTCTTGACCCCAGGCAATGAGGTCTACATCTTGAATCGATCCATTGATATTAATTAATAATTGGTCTTCAATTACTAATGGGGAATTGCCCCCATTTGGGTCAACCGTAACTTCAATAAAAACGAAAATACTATCATTGGATTCTATCCTGACGTTCTCAACCATCTTACCCTGAAGTCCATCAACATTGAGTTTGAAGTTAGAAGCCTGACCATTTTTCAACCACACTTGAGCAATTTCAACCGGCTGATTGTATGGATTGTAAATCTTTACACGCTCAGTAATTGAGCCTATTGTGGTGAATACCGTATCAAAAAAAACGGTATCGGTTGAGAACTCAAGCTGAATATTTTTATCCGTTAAGATCGTATCCTTTTTACAAGATGTAAAAAGAAACCCTACGGAGATTACTAAAACCAAATACTTGATCATCGCTGCAAAGAAACCTAGCAATGTTAAAATTATTGCAATAGTCCAATAAAAACTTTAAAATGGTTTCTATATTTGCAGCCCGAAAAATAGAAGGCATGAAAAAAGAAACACACCCAGAGAGTTACAGATTTGTTGTATTTAAGGATATGAGCAATGGATACTCTTTTTTAAGTCGGTCGTGTGCTCAAACTGGCGAAAGTGTCGAGTGGGAGGATGGAAAAGAATATCCATTAGTGAAGTTGGAAATTTCATACAAGTCTCACCCGTTCTTTACTGGAAAGCTTCAACTTGTTGACACAGCTGGTCGTATCGATAAATTCAAAAACCGATATCAACGACACATTAAGCCAACTGAGGCTACACCGGAAACTACAACAGAACCAACTAACGATTAAATCGTTCAGATTATATTTAGAACCTCGGCTTTTGCCGGGGTTTTTTTTTGCGTTTAACTTTGAACATTACTTATATCATGAACAAAGTTGTTTTAGTAGATCATAATGAGCGAAACCATCTGTTGCCGCTCACCTTTACCCGTCCAGTTGGACTCATCCGAGTTGGAATTTTTACCATCGCGGAAAAATGGCAAAAGAGGTTTAATGTAAAAGTGAGCTATAAAACTCAGGATTATTTGAACGCTTTGTTTCCATCTGACCCAGATGCTGTGGAATGGGCAATAAATGGAGCGTTAATTCCAAGCCAAGAAATTGTTAATGAGATTAAAGCGCTCCAGAAAGGGGAATCCTTATATGCTGATTCCACATGGCTCGCAACAAGAGCGTCAGATGATCGCGGCATTTCGATGGAAAATACCGAGAAGAAGAATGCAATATGTAAGCCGAAGGTTATCGATAGAAGCTGGAAGATTTTTCAACTAAACGGTTGGGCGATGCAAGAAGATTTCGAATGGCTTAAACTGAATACGAAATCTATTTCATTGCCTAAAGATGTCATCCTTATTGGGAAAGATATTTTGATTGAAGAAGGCGCAGTTGTTCGGCCTTGTATTATTAATTGTGAATCTGGGCCCGTTTTTTTAGCAAAAGGTTCAGAGGTAATGGAAGGATGTCTTATTCGTGGTGGTTTGGCTTTGATGGAAGGAGCCCAATTAAAAATGGGTGCCAAAATATATGGACCAACAACAATAGGCCCACATTCGAAAGTTGGAGGAGAGGTTAATAATGCGGTAATTTTTGGCTTCTCTAATAAAGGTCATGACGGATTTTTAGGGAATAGTGTAATTGGCGAATGGTGTAATCTGGGGGCTGACACGAATACTTCGAATTTAAAGAACAACTATGCTGACGTTAAAATCTTCAATTACGCACTGAATAGAAGCGAAAGTACAGGAGGTCAATTCTGTGGATTGACCATGGGCGATCACGCAAAATCAGGGATTAACACGATGTTTAATACAGGAACGGTTTGTGGAATTTTTGCCAATGTATTCGGTTCTGGGTTCCCGCATAGGAGAATTCCGGATTTTGGTTGGGGGGGAGCCGAAGGGTTTAAAATATTTAGAATAGGCGAAGCGTTAGAGGCAGCAGAGAAAGTTATGTCAAGACGTGGGATTGAGTTAAATGATGATTGGCGAAAAGTCTTCGATCATTTATATCATGAACTTTCTCCGAAATTATAATTCGGACAAATATGCAGACCATGCGCATTGGCACGCACATTGACAAATGGGGTTAACTAATAGATCAATTATTGCCGTAAATAATCGTGGTCATTTACAAGGAAACCGAATGATAGAGGATAATATGAAGATTTCGTTGCTCGAATTTAGTAACGCAATAGATGAAGGGACGGAGTTTATCCCATTGATGAGCGCTGAAGATGAAGCACGGATGCACAAAGAAGAAGTGCCATCTGAACTGCCAATTTTGCCTGTTCGAAATACCGTGTTATTTCCAGGTGTCGTTATTCCGATTACGGTTGGTAGAGATAAATCAATCAACTTAATCAAAGATGCTTACAAAGGCGACAAGGTAATTGGGGTTTTTGCTCAACGTGACCAAGATGTAGAGGAGCCTGAGCCAAATAATATTTATGATACTGGTACCGTTGCTCGCATAATCAAAATGCTAAAAATGCCCGATGGTTCTTCTACCATCATTATACAAGGAACGAGGAGAGTCAAAGTTTTAGAGTATATCCAAACTGAACCGTATCTAAAAGCCAAGGTGGAAGCTTTTGGAGTGGAGGAGACAAAACCGAAGGACAAGCGTTTCAAAGCATTGGTGGCGTCCATTAAGGATTTGGCCTTACAGATTATTCAGGATTCACCAAATATTCCAACTGAGGCTAACATCGCGATAAAGAACATTGATAGTCCTGGATTCTTGATCAATTTTATTTCCTCCAACATGCAAAGTCCAGTTTTGGAAAAGCAGGAGCTGTTGGAAATAATTTCTATGGAAGAGCGAGCAAACAAGCTCTTAACTCATCTGACAAGGGAGCTCCAGATGCTGGAAATCAAAAATGATATTCAGAGTAAAGTTCGGAATGATATTGACCGACAACAACGCGAATATTTCTTGAGCCAACAGATGAAAACCATCCAAGAAGAATTGGGCGGAAATCCAATGGAACAAGAAATTCACGAACTGAAAGTCCGTTCGAAAAAGAAAAAGTGGGGAGAAAAAACAGAAAAAATATTTAGTAAGGAATTAGCCAAGCTCGAAAGGATGAACCCTAGCGGCATGGAGTATTCGGTTCAGCTGAACTACCTCGATACTTTTCTGGATTTACCATGGAACGAATTCACCAAGGATAAATTTGATTTAAAGCGAGCTCAACGTATTCTGGATCGAGATCATTATGGATTGACCAAGGTCAAGGAAAGGATTATTGAACACTTAGCTGTATTAAAGCTTAAAGGGGATATGAAGTCACCAATCCTTTGTTTTGATGGACCTCCGGGTGTAGGTAAAACAAGTTTGGGAAAGAGCATTGCAGAGGCTCTTGGAAGGAAATATATTAGAATGTCTTTAGGTGGATTGAGGGATGAGGCCGAAATTAGAGGCCATCGAAAAACGTATATTGGCGCAATGCCTGGCCGGGTTATTCAAAATTTGAAGAAGGCAGAAAGCGCAAATCCTGTTTTTGTATTGGACGAGTTAGATAAAGTTGGTAGAGATGGTCACGGTGATCCCTCTTCAGCCTTACTGGAAGTGTTGGATCCAGAGCAAAATGATGCATTCTACGATAACTTTTTGGAGCAAGACTTTGACTTGAGTAAAACACTATTTATTGCGACAACAAATAACATTGCTGCAGTACATCCTGCGTTGAGGGATAGACTTGAAGTCATTCGATTGAGTGGTTATACCGTAGAAGAAAAAATAAACATTGCTATTAAGCATTTGATTCCAAAGCAGATACGAGAACATGGGTTGAAAAGGGAGCAAATAAAAATCAATAAAAAAATACTCCAGTTTATTATCGAGGCATACACCAGAGAAAGTGGGGTACGGCAACTTGAAAAACGCATTGCTGGGGTTATACGGAGTAAGGCGAAACAATTGGCCATGGAAATCGAGGATTACGATCCAACGGTTTTCTTAGATCAAATTGAAGTCATTCTCGGCCCTGGTCATTCGCGAGAAACCGAACACAAACATGATGTTCCTGGTGTGGCAAATGGACTTGCCTGGACGGCAGTAGGTGGAGAAGTGCTTCACATTGAAACAAGTATTACCAAGGGCAAAGGAAAGCTAACCTTAACGGGGAACTTGGGTGACGTTATGAAAGAATCAGCTGTAATTGCACTAGAATACTTGAAATCTCATGCTGAATTGCTGGATTTAGATCAAGAGGTATTTAATAATTATAATGTACACATTCATGTGCCAGAGGGAGCCACACCAAAGGATGGCCCTTCTGCAGGAATCACAATTTTGAGCGCTTTGGCGTCCATCTTCACACAGCGTAAGTTTAAGTCGAAACTCGCCATGACAGGCGAAATAACACTTAGAGGAAAGGTACTTCCAGTAGGTGGCATTAAGGAAAAGATTTTGGCTGCCAAACGTGTTGGAATTACAGATTTAATAATGTCGGATATGAATGAAAAAGATCTTAAAGAAATTGAGGACATCTATTTAAAAGGCCTCAATTTTCATTTTGTTCATAACATGATTGATGTCTTGGACTTAGCTTTAGAGAAAGCAAAAGTCAAGAACGCCTTGAAAGTCGCTTAGGCTGCACTCGTGTTTTGATGAATACAGGTTAATAATTCCTGAGGGGTATAGGGTTTACCAATGAAAGCATTCATGCCGCTTTTTTTTACTTCTTCTGAAGCCTCCAGAAAGGCAGTTGCGCTAATGGCTATAATGGGAAGCGTTTCATTTTTACTTCGAATAATTCGTGCCGCCTCATACCCGCCCATAATAGGCATTTGAATGTCTAAAAAAACTAAATCAAATTGACTGGACTGGCAGGCTTTAACTGCCTCCTCACCATTGGAAACAAATACAGGAGATAAATTCCATTTTGAGAATATTTTTCTCAATATGAATTGATTTATTACTTGATCCTCAGCGATGAGAATATTCAGATGACTTAAGTTTATCGCGTCCATTGTGTCGGATATTCCATTCGACAATAATAAAACTAGTTTACTTCCGTAATGGCAGGGAATTTAAATTTGACACCGTGATTAAAAACATAGTTTTTAGCATTCTCTTACTCCTGCCCTTGACGCTAACGTCTCAATCAGCTGGAAAATATTTTGCCTTTGGCGAAATTCCAACATCGGTTTCTTCTGCAGCTTTGGGTGGCAGTCAAATTTCTTCGAATTCAGGCGATGTGAATCAACTTTCTATTAATCCGGCTTTTTTGGACAGCACATTGGATAAAAGCGTAAGTCTTGCCTATCTGGATTACTTAACTGATATTAAACAAACGACACTTTCTTATGCTCAAATGTGGAAAGGAAAGGGATTAGCTTCGGGCTATTTCCGGTATTTGGACTATGGAACGTTCATCGAGACAGATGAATTTGGAACAGAACTAAAAGAGTTTAAAGTGTCCGAATATGAGTTTGGGTTGACTCTGACTAGATCTTACTCCAAGCGACTTTCATATGGAGTTACGCTTAAAAATTACTTCTCGGGTTTATACAATAGCTTTTCCTATGGGTTTGCACTCAATCTTGGTGGGTATTATCAGGGTAATCAGGGTTTTACTGCTGGCGTAACAATTGATGACCTTGGACTCAAAGTGATTGATGCAAATGGCGATGGAGTTGGCATTCTTCCGGCAACAGTTAATGTCGGAATTTCAAAAAAGTTCAATAAAGCTCCAATTCGTTTCGGAGTTCAATTCAATCACCTTGAACATTGGGATTTAGCGTCATTAGATGCTGATGGTAGGTCGAAGGTGGAAATAGATGCACTGGCTGGTGATTCGAAAAGAAAGGTAGTTACCCTGGATAATTTGGCTAGACATATGACATTTTCAGTTGCTGTTGAACCTTCAGAAAAATTTGCAATCATGTCTGGTTTTAATGTCCGAAGAAGGTTAGAACTTGCAGCATCTCAGCGCCCTGCCTTGGTTGGGTTTTCACTCGGTGTTCAATTCAAAATAAAGCGCTTTAACTTTCAATATGCCGTATCGAGTTACCATATAAATAGTGCATCTAATCATTTGGCACTAACTACAAATCTCAATCAATGGTATACCAAGAAAAACCTCAACCTAAAATGATCAATATCGCGATAGATGGATTTTCAGGTTGTGGAAAGAGCACGTTGGCCCGAGACTTAGCTAAAAACTTGGGCTTCCGGTTTGTGGACTCCGGTGCGCTTTATCGAGCCATGACGTATCTCGTGATACGCAGTGAGGGAAGTTTATTTGAACGCATTGAGCGTGTTGTTCACTCAAAACCTAATCTAACTTTTACGATAGGTTCAAACCGTATGCTAATCAATGGCAAAGCTTGTGAAAGTGGCATTAGAGGCGCAGAAGTGGCCAACAATGTGAGTGAAATTGCCAAGGATAGCAAGATTCGCGATTACTTGAAAGGCATTCAAGCTGACATGATTCGTAACAAGGGAGTTGTTATGGAGGGCAGGGACATTGCGTCTGTCATCATGCCTAAGGCCGAGTTAAAGCTATTTATTACAGCAAGTGTGACCGCAAGAGTAGATCGCAGATATCGCCAACTTTTGGAAGGAAATGAAAAACTATCTAAGGAAGAAATTCAGCTCAATTTGATGACGCGTGACGAGCAAGATATTAATCGAAAAACAGCTCCTTTATGTCTGGTTGATAAGGCAATAGTTATCGATACCACCTACCTTTCGAGGTCAGAACAATTAAAATTTGTATTGGCGCTTGTTAATCCAATTCTAAAACCTCAAGAATTGCTACCGCTCATAGTCAAATCATAATATCCGCAACTGAGATAGAACTTTTTCCTTCGATCTAGCTTTTGGGAAAAAATCTAAGATCCGGTCCATAACCGCCTCCACAACCGTATCAGGGCATGAAGCACCGCTCGTAAGAACTATTTCCAAGACATCCTTCTTTTCCAAGAAATCTTGGGATATCAAATGTTCTTTTCGTTCATAATTAAAATGTCTGATCGTATTTTGATCTATTATTTCATCAGGCCCATTAATGAAATAAGAATCGAATTTTGTGTCACATAATTCTTTGATGTGACTCG
>Ga0115566_10002660_pt1 | contig 14678 bp, 14 predicted proteins | sample COGITO_mtgs_1204_3_FD_87173 | JGI IMG/M metagenome (GOLD analysis project Ga0115566, IMG submission 87173) | Pelagic marine microbial communities from North Sea - COGITO_mtgs_120405 | ecosystem: Environmental > Aquatic > Marine > Epipelagic | place: Germany:Helgoland, sampling site Kabeltonne...
CTCCTCGCTTAGAGCAACGGTATTTTCTTGAGCTGCCAACAACCCAAGCTCGATATCGAGTAGATCAATTGCTTCCCGCAATGCGTAGCCGTCGTGCTTGCGCGTCCACCAGCCAATATCCTGCAAATTGTCGTCGGCAAACTCGTGCTCAAAATCGACTAGGCACCCAGACTCCGGCTGGATATGCTCGTCCATCCAGCGCGCTTCGCAGCGCGCTTTGCCATATCGAAACATGCGCAGTAAGCGCACCGTGCCGGTGCCGCGCTGAATATGGCGCCCCATGAATACGCGGCGTAACGGAAAGACGATCCCGGTGGAATCCTCTGGCAGCGACGACACCCGCACACGAAGTTCTTCACAGAGCTCTTCGGTTAGATATTCATCTGCATCCAACTTAAACACCCACTTAGTTTGAATCGGCAAGTTGTCCAAGCCCCAGTTGAACTGCTCTGAATGTTTCCCTGGCCAAGGTCTTTGATAGACTTGAGCCCCCATGGAGCGACCGATCTCACAGGTCTCATCGGTCGAATGGCTATCAACCAGAAACACTTGATCGCTTAATCCGCGAATACTGCTCAGGCAGCGCTTCAGATGAATCTCTTCGTTGTAAGTGAGAATGATAAAACTGACGTCAATCATGTTAATTTTCTCGTTTTGATAACACGTGATGGGTTCCCTCCGACCACCTCACAATCACCGACCGACTTCACCACCACTGCGCCCATTGCGACCACCGCACCTTCGCCAATGACGACCCCAGGGCCAATCAATGCTTTGGCAAAGATCCACGCGTTATCTTCAATCCGGATTGGGCGGGTGATTAGCTCACGCCCCGGACTATCAATATTATGACTCGCAGTGCAAAGGTAACAACCTTCACTCACCGTCGCATCCACACCAATCTCAACCGGAGCAACATTAAAGCAATAAGTTTGTGAGGCCAAACAAGCACGCGCTTCCATCTTCAAGTTCCATGGCGCATAAATCCGTGCACTCGAATGCACCACACACGAAGTCGCAACATCCGCTCGGAATAAACGTAAAAGCCACACACGCCAGCGATACATAAACCAAGGAGATGGGCGAAACAACAGCAGATAAACTCCACCCCACAGCAAGCGTCCTAAGCGATTGCGCAGACTTAATTTGGACTTATAAATTTCTGATTTATACACTGGATGATAGAGAGAGGTTGCACACGGGAGTTACAAGAGAACAATAGGCGTAAAATTCAGAGTAGACTTCAGCACTTAACACGAAACAATTATTGAATAAAGTCAGGCCGATCCGCCTCCCCCAACACCCACTGATAAGTTGAAATAAAACCTCTGCCAATAGAATCCCAGGACAAATGCTCTTGAGCATAACTACGCCCGCGGGATCCCTTCGCTTTTAACTCATCGTTTGAAAGCTTGGTCGATGCCTCAATGACTTCGGATAATGATTGCAAATCACCGTCCACCCACCAACCACTGTCAAGCTCTTCTAAACACTCCCACGGCGTGTTTTTAGAGGCCACAACCGGAACTCCATACGCCATCGCATCAGCAGCTGATATCCCGAAGTTCTCCGTTTTTGAGACCAATAAAAAGAGTTCTGAAGATCGATACATTTCTTGCTTCGCCACACCATATGCAGGCTCCAGGATTTCAACTATTTCAGAAGCATGGTGCTGCGCGACGATCTTCTTGAGCACACGATCATACTGCATTTCCGCATTCCCTACAATTTTTAAACGCCAGCCTTTGGGGGCGACTGAAATCCACGCCTCTACGAGGGCTTCCAAATTCTTAATTGGATGAATACGGCCAAGATAAAGAGCCGTCCGCGTCGCTTGAGGATCAAAGCCAGCGGGCACTTTTGGAATTTCCACTCCATTCGAAATCAGTGCAATCGGCTGCTTAAACCCAAGCGCCCGAATGGCTTCGACCTCGCGAGTCGCCGTCGCATGAAAGCAGGTAACGGTATCCAACACTCGTTGCTGTCCGAGTCTCAATGCAATTTTCTTCTTCCATCCGCGGTGGCTCAACGCCTGAGGGTCCAAAGTCCCTCGCGTCGACTGAATCCGTGGAATTCCCCTCCTCTCGGCACTTCGCGCAATGTGATGATTAAAAGACATCCAAAGCCCATTGTCATGGACAACTGCTGGATTCGCTTCGTCAATAAACCGTTCAAACGTCGCTCTTGCTCCTGGAATATAACTCTGACGAATGCCCGGAATTAAAGTTGCCTTTGTCTTTTTCAAACACACGCCCGAAGGAGCAGGGGCAACCGTACCTTCACCATAATCCAGAGTGAGTAAGGTCAAGTCATGCCCCAGATCACGACAGGCGCAGGCCAACTGCCCAGCAGATACGTAAGGCCCCCCCATCTTCGGGTGCCAACCTGCGATGCTTAACGCAATATTCATAATTTAATAGAGAATCGGTTGATCCAGAGCAAACAATTAAGCACGATAATACTTGATGGGTTTATTCGCGATACAATTTCTGGTATCCACCATCACAGCCTGATAGCCACTGAAATCAAACTCACGATATTCGTTGTGATGCGTCGCTACCAAGATGCAGTCATAAGCATCTTCGATCTCAACGGACTTGCGCCCTGTAAATTCAGGATGTTCGCGAGTTGGTCGAATGACAGGCACGTAGGGATCATTGTAATGAACCACTGCCCCTTTTGACTCTAGTTTCTTAGTCAGCACATAACTTGGAGATTCGCGATCATCATCAACATTCGGTTTATACGCCATGCCTAAAACTAGTATCTTAGAGCCTTTAAGCGATTTAGACTCCTCATTGAGTGCCTCACCCACACGAGCAACAACATAGTCTGGCATCACGGTATTAATCTCACCAGCAAGCTCAATGAAGCGGGTGTGTTGCTCATACTCACGCGCCTTCCATGTCAGATAGAACGGGTCGATTGGTATGCAGTGCCCACCGAGCCCCGGTCCGGGATAGAATGGCATATAGCCGAATGGCTTTGTCGCGGCGGCATCGATCACATCCCAGACATCGATGTCCATTTCATGAAACACCACCTTTAGCTCATTCACCAACGCGATGTTAACCGCTCTAAAAATATTCTCAGTAAGCTTGGTCGCCTCCGCGACTCGACACGAACTCACAGGATGAACACTATCAAGTGCCTGGGAATAGAGCTCCACGCAACTGTCCAAGCACGCTTGCGTATACCCGCCCATAACTTTCGGAATCGTTTTCACTGAGTGGTCTTTTCGCCCAGGGTCTTCGCGTTCCGGAGAATACGCCAAATAAAATCCCTCCCCAGCCTTCATGCCCGAGCCGGCTTCAAGCACAGTTCGCAGATCTGTGTCTGTCGTGCCCGGATAGGTTGTCGATTCAAGCACCACCAGCGCCCCTTCGCTCAAGTAAGGCGCAATCGCCTCACCAGATTTCAACACGTATGAGATATCAGGCTCACGGCATTTGCTCAATGGAGTCGGGACACAGATGATCACCGCATCAACTTCAGATACTCTAGAAAAGTCTACCGACGCCTCTAGTAAGCCACTGTTACGCGCAGACGCAAGTGTCTCAACGTCAATGTGACGAATGTAGGAGCGTCCCTCATTGATCGCATTCACTTTGTCCACATCCAAATCCAGACCGAGCACTGACACTCCCGACTCGGCAAAACGAAGCCCAAGGGGCAACCCGACATATCCAAGACCGATAATCGCTATTTTATTCATAAATTATACTTTTCATTGTTAATACAGTTCGCTGATAAGACTTCTACCACACAAACCTCCAGAATCTGGCCTAACTGATGCTAGCCTCGTTGCTTCCCCAAGGAGGAGTCGCTCTAGAGGCGTTGGAATAGATATGATTCATCAGATCGATAAAATAATTAGCCATTGATTCTCCCGATATCAATGTTGACCACTCGATCACTGATTCTCCCTGACTCGCCCTTTCAACCGCTGAAACTTTCATCTTTAAATCGAATATACGAGCCAACTCAGCGGTATTACCAGCATCGAATACAGCTCCCATACTCTCGCCATTAATTAGGCAGGATGCTCCGCATTCCTTACTGCAGATCACCGGAAGCCCCACCATCAATGCCTCATTCACCACAGCCCCCCAACCGTCATGGTGACTGGGCAACACCAATGCATCTGCAGCACTCATCGCGTTGCGCACTTGATTTGATGGCATGCTCCCATGCCAGACACATTTGTGGCTAATTCCAAGCGATGTTGCCAGTGACTTTAGATTGCCCTCCTCGCAACCGCTACCAACCAGATCCAATCGGAAGTCTCGATCCAAAGAGGCACAGGCATTCAACAGCGTATCCACCCCTTTTCGAGAGATCAACTGCCCAACGTAGAGTAAGCGGTAACCCTTCCCTTCTTCTTGGCTAGTTGCTTGAGCCACAAACGGCACAGAATCAACAGTGTAGCCATATTGGAAAATGCGCTCTGGAGCATACCCCGATCGCCGAAACCAATTTGCCCCAGTGTCACCCATCGCGAGAATAAAGTCGAATGAGCGTCCCAGAGTAAAACGTTCGCGAATATATTTGAGACGCCTCAGTTTACCGGAAAAACCCCGTGGATCAGCCGACTCGGAGAGAATCCCCAGCCGAGCTTTCCTCGCAAGAATTGCTTGTATCGCCTCACGCCCCAAAGGCCTGAACCTCACGCCCGCAATAATGTGAATGCAGTCATGCGATGCATCCAAAACTAATTCCCGAATTGTCTGCGAGTCAGGATCAACGATTCCACGCACCTCCCCCAAGTTAGGCTCAGCCCAACCCATCGCGATACGCTGCGGGCTCATAACGCGCTCAACGACCATGGTCACCTCATGGCCTTGAGCAGCAAGACGACGCACCATCGGCAACAAGTGTGGACTATATATATTGGCCCAAAAAATTAATTTCACAGTATGTCCTTTTTATCATCTATTGTTCCGACTTCACGCGCAGGAACTCCGACAACTATTGAACGCGGAGTCACATCACCGCGAACCAGTGCCCCTGCTCCGACTACCGCCTTAGTGCCAATCGTCACACCAGGCATGATCATCGCTCCGGCGCCGATCCACGCACCATCTTCAATCACGATCGGGGAACTCACACCCTTTCCGGCACTGCGGAGATCTTCCGAATCAATTTCATGACTCCCCGTTCCAATAAAAACACGCGGACCAATGTCCACATACGACCCGATTGAAACCGAAGCGGAAGCGACGATGAGCACTTGATGCCCAATCCATGTATCGCTGCCGATTTCCAGAGATCCACTGCCTAAAACTGAAGCCGATGAACAAATCCGGGTATCTGCGGCAACCTCCGCACCTGCAAAACAAAGCAAACTTCGCTTGAAACGAAAGCATCGAGTCTCTGGTAATAGGCGGAGGATGAGTTGCGCGAACCACAAGCGAGATGAAATTAGTCTAGCCATCATACACCCTTATATTTTCTCAGGAAATTTTCCAATCGTGGCGAGCAAGCCACGATTTGATTAATTCGTTTGCGGACTGATGCCGGCACATAAGTTGCATAGCGACGGTATTTTTTCCGTGGCATCCGAAAATTGGAAAAATCACAGCGCTCCACCGCTACTTCCGAACCCATAACAGATTCGATTAAATTCAAATAACGCTGCCCCATCGCTTCAAGCGAATACACTTCCCTCGCTCGCTGACTCGCCGCTCGGCTCATCTGCTGCCAACGCTCCCGGTCTTGATCGAGTGTTTGAACCGCAGCGGCAATCCCCTCAAGATCACAAAGCGGCACGAGCACACCGCTCTCCCCGCTAATCACAATATCGCGGGTGCCCCCTTCTGCATAACCAACCGGCACACAGCCCATCGACATCGCCTCTACCGTAACGAGTCCAAAAGATTCTCCGCGACTCAGGCTTAGTAGCACATCGCAGTTCACTAATTGCTCAAAACACTCTTTGCGTGGCAAACGCCCCAACCAGTTCACCTCGATTGGGCCAGCGACTTGTGCTATCTCTTCCTTCAGGTCATCTGCTTCGCCCCCGATAATGCTTAAAGAACAGGCTAAGCCACGTCGGCGACAAGCTCGAATCACCGCAGGTAAATCATAGGCCCCCTTCTGCCGATCGATGGCACCAAAAAAGAGCAGGTGCAAAGAACCCTGAGGTGCCGCCCGCTCAACCGAATCCGGATACTCGGTGCCATTATCAATCGTCCGCAGCACACCAGAGTAGCTCGTGAGATCCTTCTTTAGCGCATCCATGACGAAAGGGCTCACCGCCGCCACACCATTCAAGGCTTTTTGATATTCAATAAATGGCCGACGCCAGCCAAAGGCGACATCATGCAGCACCCCAATAGCTCTGACTTCGGAAGGCAGATAGGGCCAGAGTGCTTCAACCGTAGGAATATCGTTATAAAGCACCACATCCGGCTGCTCTTGTTTGATCCAAGCATATAAGCCACGGCACGCGACCTCGTCATCATCACGCGGCAGTTTTAAGTCATGTAAAGTCACCCCAGGGATCGGGCAAAAATCCTCCGGTAGTTCATGCACACAAACGATGTGGATATCATGAGCCGATAGCGCGGCCACCGCTTTCGCCGCCTGCTCCACCACGACAGTAACGCCGCGCCCACCCAAATAGCCAACCAGCCAGACGACTTTAGATTTTGGTGATATATGCGCTCCTTTTTTACTATTCATAATAATAGTCTATTTAGCACTACCCCGTTTCGCCATTCGCCCGCGCGCACTCAGGTAAAGGTGGAAAAATATCTTCCTCGGAAGCACTCGTTCAAGCATGAGAAACAAAGATAGGAGATTCCGTCGCTTACCCGTAGAGATATTCTTGGATAGCTGTAATGATTCTAGAGCTAACTGATATTCTTCAGACAGCGCATAGGCTTCCACCACACCACATCCAAAACGTGCAATTGCATTTCGCTCGGTTGGGTTGTCCCATTCCGTGCCCTGAACCATTGTAAAAAGCTTTTTGATGACTTCACGGGCCGAAGGATCAGGCCCGATCCCGCCTGAACGCGAGACACGGTCACCACCATGATCACGCTGTGCGTGTCCAAACTCGGGAAGATAGGCACCGCGGCCCAAATGTATCTTTAATCGCCCAAACAACTCGATCTCATCGGTAGCGACAAGGGATTCATCCCACAGGCCGACAGCATCAAATGCGGATCGTGGGATTAGAGGCCCTGAAGTATGAAACAAGTAAGTTGCAATCGCCCCCTGATTTGACTCGGGCCAAGGGGAGCCACAACGGCCGATGACCTGACCTTTAGAGTCCAAGAAATCATTCGCACAATAGGCATAGGGCAGCCCGCTTTGACGGATCGCATCGATCTTTTGCTTAATTGTTTCAGGGTAAAGGACATCGTCCGAGTCAAGAAACTGTATGTAATCGCCAGTTGACTTAAGAATGCCTAAATTACGCGCAGCAGGTGCCCGTTTGTTAGGCTGGGTAAACACGTGCGCCTCAAATGTCGAATCACTCGCCCGATGAGATGCGATCCATTCACGGACAACCTCAACCGTGTTATCCGTAGAGCCATCATCAACGACGACTAGTTCCAGCGGCCGATGTGTCTGCTCAAAAACACTGTTTAGAGCATCCTCGATAATGCCCGCACGATTATAGGCGGGAATGATAACTGAAACTTTACTCATTCGGAATGGGTTGATACCCCGCCGCTTGCCGCGAGACTACTAGTATGAGTGTGTATGTGCATAAAAGTCACAATGTCAGTGTATTGCTGTATCATCTGGTATTTCCAGCGAAGTATCGAAGAGCGGTAATCAAAGGAGGGGTAGATGAACAGATTCGCGACGTATGCCTTGAGATCGAGAAGCGTTATGATGTGAATTTTTTGGAGATTGAGAGCGACCTAGATCACATCCACAGATTGGTTCAATCTGTTCCGAAGAACAGTGTGACGATGCTAGTGAGGATGATAAAGAGCCTTACCGCTCGGGGGGAGGGGGTGTTTGCGAAGTGTCCTGAAGTGAAAAAGCAGCTTTGGGGCGGGGAGTTTTGGAGTGACGGTTATTTTGCAAGCACGGTAAGTAAGCATGGAGATGAGTCTACAATCGCGAATTATGTAAATTCTCAGGGTCAGGGTGAGTATAAAAAGTTACATGAGGATTATCAACTTGAGCTGTTCTGATCTTCGATACCCCGCGGCTTACCGCGGGGAGTTTCATTTTCGAGACCTTTGCTTCAATTACAGCGTAAGCTTTCTTCATATCCGCTCGGCGGATCCGATTCGAGTAAGTGAGCTTCGCAATGACTGCTTCGCTCAGACAAAACAGCTTACGTCCCCAAAAAATAAGTAAGCGCTGCATCCCAGGCATAGAATTCAAGTGATAGCGAAGGCGCTTAAAGCAACGATCTGGACGCATATATAACTCACCAAGAAAAACGCCTCTTTGATGATGAATGCAGACGTCAGCGAAACGGTGCCGGATCAATTCCATATCTGAAATCGTACTCGATTGGGTTTCGCAAACCCATGGCAATTCTCCTGCATAGTGAAGCGCACAACGCACCTTAAGGCTACCCCCGCAATGAACATATGAAATCATATGCAGATGCCCGAGCATTTTTTTATAACGATTCTCACTAGTTTCCAGCTGAGGTTTTGTAGGTTGTTCATTTTAAGCCGCTAATAAATAAAAAGCAGTGCCCTGCATTTGAACGGGTTGGCGTGACTGACCTTGGATCACTCTCAACAAGTGATACACACTGGAAGAACCGTATAATCTATCTAAAAATACTTTAAGCCTGTTGCTTTCGAAACAGACAGATCGTCCGTAAAAATATTTAAATCATTCAGCATTTTCAATACACAAACATCACCCACGACATGAAGTCGCAATTTTCCTTCAAGTTGGTCTCCGCTATCATAAGTATAAGACCAAAACTCAGTAGAAATGCCAGAAAGATAAAAGGTGTTGTGTGGCCCGAACGTGCGGATTGCGTGAATGAGTGCAAATATTCCTGAGCTTGGGGTGAAATAGTACGAGAGAGAATTGAAATATTTCAGGTTCTTTTTTTGAATAAGTAGTGCTAGTGCGATCATATAATTCCTTAAAAAGAAACGAAAAACTGAAAAGCCATTATAAAATATAAACGAAAAACCAAATGGCGGTTTTTTTCCGATAGCATGGCTGTAGTAGTCAAAAAACTCAGTGTTGGTCAAAAATGTACATTTTCTTGACGCATACCCTACACTTTGAAGATGGTCAAACGCTTTCTTGTTATTCTCTTCACTGAAAAAGATTGTTTCGTCAGCAAGATCAGAAACCAGCTCGTCAATCCACAATTTTTCGGAGCATGAAACATTTAAATTCTTCAGTTTTGTTGTTACGGCTCCTGAAGAAATAATATGGTATGTTTTGGGTAGTATTTCAAAGTTTGCAGCCCTCTTTACGCTGCCATTAACAAAGTATACAACATCTGCATCCAAGATTCTTGGATTTGGCCTCGATCCCATTATTAAAATCTTCATTTTATTATCATTTCAGACTTTCACTGACTAAATACCACTCAATCTTTTTAATATCAACAGGAGTATCAATCGAATAAGAAGAAAATGTAGTTTCGGTCATCCAAACTTTGAACCCTTTTCTACAAATCAGAGGATCTCAATATCCTCTGACATCTCGACTGGTGCTTTTACAGTCAACGGCTTCCCACAGACAATAATCTCAATGGCTGCATTGTATTTCTCGACAATCTCCTTAGTCGCATTGCCCCAAGCCAAGAAATGAGTGACGTATTGAGGGGCATACCCCAGCACTATCCGGATCTTGAGCCAGTGCGGTCTCCCCTCAAAGCGAGAATTTACGCGCTAAGCCTCAACGGGTAACCACTTTTCAAACGTATATAACATACGATACTTGAATTACGAAATTGGGCGATTTCAGTCCTCCGAATGCCCCGCTTGGAGCATTGCCGTCTCCACTATTTCAACATCACCCGGCGCATCGACTGCCAAGGTATCACCCGGCAGCTCAATCATACGCACTTCATAGCCCATATCCAAGAAACGTAGAATTTCGATATCTTCAGACTGCTCACAGGGTGCTTTGCTGCCTGCGGCGGCATAAGCCTCCAATTGTGCACGAGTGAAGGCATAAATACAGACCTGTTTATAATAGACCGCCTGCCGTTTGTGGTAATCTTTATACGCGGGAATCGCCGCTCGCGACATATAGAGCAAGCGACCATCCGAGGCGATGGCACATTTGGGAAGATTCACATTGCTGGGATCATCGGATTGGGGAATCGACGCATAGCCATTAATCACAGTGTCCGGATGCTGTTTCGCAGAATCGATGACTTTGGTAATGGAAGCGGGATCTAGCATCGGCTCATCCCCCTGCACATTTATGAAGATATCGGCATCAATCTGTTCGGCAGCCTCCGCGATGCGATCCGTGCCCGTCAACGCGTCAGGCGATGTCATGACCACTCGAAAACCGGCAGCTTCGACCACGCTGGCTATTTGATCCGAATCGGTCGCGATATAGGTATTGCCGATGCCGACCGCTTTGGTGGTCAATTCAGCCACCCACAAAATCATCGGCTTGCCCAAAATATGGGCGAGCGGCTTTTCTGGAAAACGCGTCGATGCGAGTCGAGCGGGAATTAGAGCTACAATTTTCATTCGTTAACTAAGTGGGCTTTCAGCAGTAAAGTCGCTGAACAAGGTGGGGGTAATAATCGAGAAAGTAAACCCCAGTTGCGCGGCCAGCTGCTGCGTCCCTTTAAGCTCATGGGCAATCTGCGCATTCTGCTTGGTAATCTCCTCCGGCACACTCACCGCATCCTGCTCCGCGTAGTAATGAGAAGGCCCATTCGAGGAATAACCATCCAGACCGCAAATGAAGATCTCCTGATACCCGAGCTGAACCAATCCAAGAATCGCCTCAATCGCTGAATTCGAAGGCAACACCATCGGATAAGGCGACTCCCCGCCTGGCATGATTTTCAAGGCATTCACACGGGATACTTTTTTGAGTGCAAAATTGACTTCCGCGCCTGCATGAATCTCTGGCCCAAAAACCACTTCCGAATCTTTAGGGATTTGGTCGAAATATTGTAGAACCCGGCGGCGATTGCCGAAGAACACACCATCCGCCGGCAGAGGCGGCTGAGGATTGTTGACCGCGAAGACGCTGACATCAGATGCTTCGATAAAGTTCGCAATCTTGCCCTGATACGCCGCAACGGAACTTCCCCCACAAATCAAGAGAGCGCGCTTGTTATTCTTAGCACATAAGTCAGCAATACTTGAGCTACACTCCACCGCAGCACCCGCTGCCAATTTGGAAAAATGCCCCTCTTTCATCTGCTCCAACTGCTCAATTGAGTAGCGGGATTTATTTGCCTCCGGCAACTTACGGAGCATGCCGTAAATATCATTTGCAGCGTATGCTTTTTCACGCAGCAGATTGGTCGGATAGTTCGGGTGGCAGTTAAAAATACCTGAAAGCAACTGCGGCAAGGAATAGCCCCAGGAATATGATTCCTTCTGCGCTTCCATGTAGAGATCCGCAAACTGTAGCACCGTTACCAAATGATAACGCTCCGGATCACATTGCTCATAGTAAGCCAACATCGCGTCAGTAAACAGATTCCCCGCTCCGCGCCCCATTCCGAAAATAGACCCGTCAATAATGTCGACACCCGCCTCCATTGCTTCGAGGCAATTCGCAAAGGCCAGCTGAAGGTTATTATGCGGATGAAATCCGAGCGCCGCATCTGTACCAAAACGAAGCGTCGTGAAAATCTCCCGGGTTCGCTTGGGCATTAAGCTGCCGAAGCTATCCGCCACATAGAAATAATCGACCTCATCTTTGAATCGATTCATCAAATCCACCAAACCAAGGATCTCTTGATTCGTGTAATTGCTGATCCCCATATAATTGATGGTGGTGCGATACCCCTTGGCAGTTAAGGCCGCGGCAAAGGCAGTGGCCTCTTCGGCCGCACTCTTGGGTGCAGCCACACGAATTAAATCCGCCGGATAATCCTTTGCATCCGGCACATCATCAAGCGTGACCGAGCCGTAGTTGATCATCACCGCGATCGCTGTGCCCTCATGCAAATCGCCACGAATCGAGCGTAGGTCATCTGCCCTCAGATTTGTCCACGGCAGCCCAGCCTTTGCTCCTGGCTCAAAAAAACCAACTTCAATATAATCAACGCCAGCAACCGACACCGCACGGTAAAGCGCCTCACCAAAGTGCCGGGAAAAATCCCAGTTATTAATATAGCCGCCGTCGCGGAGCGTGCAGTCGAGTAGTTTGGGTAATTTCATGGTTCAGAGGAGATAGGTCAGCGATGTATAGGTTCAGAGCCTCTGTATCGCAGACGCGTAGTAGATTATTGTTTTTGTATATTAAGAAAGGGAATACCCAGCGCACGACAAAAGCCACCGTCTGTCCGATCATTATCGCCAATAAAAAGGCACTCTTCAGCCGAAAGACCATAGGTCTTAGTGAGCATTGAAAACGCACGCGTTTCCGGTTTTGGCAGGCCGACATCGTCCACTCCGAGAATTGCCTCAAACGCACCACTCAAGCCCAACTGCTTTAAACCGGAGACCACCGTAGGGTGCAAATTATTGCTGATGACAAACAAACGGCAGTCCCCTTGTTCCGCAAGATGTTGAATGAACACACAAACTTCAGGTAGCGCCTCATGCGCACCATCCAACGCACTCTCCAACTCTGAGCGAAAATGAAACACCCGGTCTTTCGCATCCGGCGCATGCCTGAGGGCGATGGCCTCCATCTCGTCTACCCGGGCCGTCTCCGCAATCACGAGCTCTGGAAAACAATCCGCAAGATAGGTGCGGTAGGCCACGCGCGCTTGCGGCCAATCGACCGGCACTTTCGCAATGGTCGAATCGTAGTCAAAAAGCACAATACGACGCGAACCAGCGACTCTATTAAATTCATCGTTTAGCATATACATTTTTGCCCTAATTATTAATAGATCGATACCCTAGAAGTCTTCGCGTATTCCCCTCGCCAAAAAGGACCGCCATGAAATTAAATAAAAACAAATAGGTAGCAGCTGTAGGTATATAAAACGTTGCTTCGAATCTGCACGTCGATGCAAAAGCAACCAAATTGGAATGCGCGCCAGGCTTGTATCGTAATCGAAGATGACAGACCTGAACTTCATATTCTAATCGCTTGTTAGTTGAATCCGCGGCGAGAGTTTACAGCGCCGATCTGTGGTTGTTTCGATAGTCTTAAACACCTTTTTTATGGCCGATCGCTCTATCGGATTTACGTAAAGCAATTTTTCGAGTGAGGCATCATTGAGACGCAAAACCTTTTGTCCTAAAAACTGGAAGACGCATCGGATCGCCGGAATGGCATTGAGTTTGAAAATGAACCTTTTGAGCCAGATCTGATGCCGAGGATACAATTGAGCTAAAGAAGCGCCTTGCTTTCCGTAAATGGCCAGATCCGAAAAATGGTGCCAGATCATTTCCATGTCGGAGATGGTGCCGGAGCGGGTGGTTCGCACCCAGGGCAGTTCCCCGGCATAGTGCAGGGTACGAGGCAAATCCAGAGAACCTCTATGCTCGGTTCGTGAGATCGTGTGCAAATAAGTGGGCATATCGCACACATGGCCGCGCATCAAATGATTCATAATGGTCTGGTCGGCGAAACGAAGATCCGGATAGGCTGCGACAAATACACCTGCCCGCTCAATCACACGATGCGCACGCATCCATTTTAAATTGAGCATAGCGATAGCCGCACAGAAGTAGGCCTCGCCTGGTGGCTCAAGCCCATTCTGCTCGAACCAACTATTCTCGGACTCGCGGGTAGCATCCATAGGGTCTTTGACCGCGACAATAGCATCGTCCTTCTGCATTAATGACCAGAGGTCTTCAACCGGAGCCAGCCACAAGGTGTCGGAGTCGCAAAAAAGAATTTTACCCATGTCAGGAAATATATCCGGCAAAAAAAGACGACTATAGGTTAGCTTATTGCCTTTGTAAGCGGGAAAGTCCTGAAACCACTTCTCGGCAGGCTGAATAAATCGAACTTGGATTTGAGGGTGCACCTCTTGTAGGCGCCGCTCCAAATCCTGCTGCTGAGACTCCTGAATACCTCCATCGATTACATTGAAGACCAACCGCGAGGGATCTTTGGCAAAAATTGCCATACTCAGGGCAGTTACTCGCAGCCCGAGGAAGTAATTGGCATCGGCCAAGGTTAGGATCTGGATGGGGTCGTTCATTGAGGCGACTGACAACATTCGTCCAATAGTGCCTTGAAAGCATTCAATGGAGCCGTCCGGCTTTCATTTTCTTCGCGCAGCTGATCGGAGAATTTAGTCCGTAGATCCCGCTCTTTGATCAAGCGTTCGAGAGCCGCCTCAATCACCGAGACATCGCAAGGCACTACTAGGCCAGTTTCACCGTCTTTTAACTGTTCCCGCGCTCCGGCAAAATCAGTCACGACGGATGGTTTGGCGAACATCCGCGCCTCGGCCAGTGTGATGCAGTAGCCCTCATAGCGGGAAGGTTGTGCATAAATATCGCATTCAGCAAAATAAGGATACGGGTTTTCTTTTAAACCGATCAAATTGAAGCCTTCCAACTTACGTTCCCGAAGCATCGCTTCAAGTGAGGCACGCTCGGAACCTTCGC
>Ga0115566_10002662_pt1 | contig 14676 bp, 16 predicted proteins | sample COGITO_mtgs_1204_3_FD_87173 | JGI IMG/M metagenome (GOLD analysis project Ga0115566, IMG submission 87173) | Pelagic marine microbial communities from North Sea - COGITO_mtgs_120405 | ecosystem: Environmental > Aquatic > Marine > Epipelagic | place: Germany:Helgoland, sampling site Kabeltonne...
CGCGCCACCGCCTTGGCCGATCCGAAATGCGCCAGCAGGGCGCGCTTGCGGGTTGCGCCGACGCCCGGAACCTCATCCAGCGGCGTTGCGCCAATCGCCTTGGCGCGTTTGGCGCGGTGGGTGCCGATGGCAAAGCGGTGCGCCTCGTCCCGTAGGCGTTGCAGGAAATAGAGGACCGGGTCGCCGCGCCTGAGGGCAAAGGGGCGTTTTCCGGTGCGGTGGAATTCCTCCTTGCCCGCATCGCGATCCTCGCCTTTGGCGACACCGATCATGGCAATGTCTGTGACGCCCAGCTCGGTCATGATCTCCTGCACGGCGCTCAGCTGACCGGCCCCGCCGTCGATCAATAGCAAGTCTGGCCAGGTGCCGGATGCGCGCTCCGGGTCTTCTTTCAGCAGCCGCTTGAAGCGGCGGGTCAGAACCTCTTTCATCATCCCGAAGTCATCACCGGGGGTCAGCGTGTCGTCCTTGATGTTGAACTTGCGGTACTGGCCCTTCTCGAACCCCTCGGGCCCGGCCACGATCATCGCGCCGACCGCATGACTGCCGGAAATATGAGAGTTGTCGTAGACCTCGATCCGCTTTGGCGGGTCGCCAAGGTCAAACGCTTCGGCCAGCCCTTTCAGAAGCTTGCCCTGCGTCGCCGTCTCGGACATCCAGCGGGCCAGGCTTTCACGCGCGTTGCGCAACGCGCCCGCGACCAGTTCGGCCTTTTCGCCGCGCTGGGGCAGCAACAGCTCGATCTTGCGACCGGCCTTCTCGCTCAGCGCTTCGGCCATCAGGTCCATGTCGTCGAAACCGTCCGACAAGATGATCTGGCGCGGCGGATCCTTGTTCTCATAGAATTGGCCTACGAAACCTTCCATGATCTCAGCCTTCGAAGCGCCCGACCCGGTGCGCGGATAATAGTCGCGGTTGCCCCAGTTCTGGTTGGCGCGGATGAAGAAGACCTGCACGCAGGCCTGTCCGCCATCCAGATGCAGCCCGATCACGTCGGCTTCCGAGACATTCGCCGGGTTGATCCCCTGCGCCTGTTGGACCTGCGTCAGGGCCTTGATCCGGTCGCGCAGTGCGGCGGCGCGTTCGAATTCGAGATCGGCGGAGGCGACCTCCATCTGCTTTGCAAGATCACCCTGAACGCGCGTCGTGCGCCCTTGCAGGAACTGCTCGGCATCGCGGACCAGCGCGCCGTAGTCGGCTTCACTGATGTGGCCGACGCAGGGCGCGCTGCAACGTTTGATCTGGTACAGCAGGCAAGGCCGCGTGCGCCCTTCGTAATCTGCGTCCAAGCAGGATCGCAGCAGGAACACCTTCTGCAATTGGTTCAGAGTGCGGTTCACCGCGCCAGCGCTGGCGAACGGGCCGTAGTAGTCGCCCTTCTGCTTTTTCGCACCGCGATGCTTCTTGATCTGCGGGAAGGGATGGTCCTTGGCAACGAGGATGTTCGGGAAGCTCTTGTCGTCTCTGAGCAGCACATTGTAGCGCGGCTTTAGCTGCTTGATCAGGTTCTGCTCCAGCAGCAGCGCCTCGGTTTCCGTGCGCGTTGTCAGGAACATCATCGACGCCGTGTCCCGGATCATCCGCGCAATCCGGGGGCTGTGCCCAGTCGGGCGGGCATAACTGGACACCCGCGCTTTCAAGTTCCGCGCCTTGCCGACATAGAGCACTGCACCCTTCGCATCGAGCATCCGGTACACCCCCGGAGAGCCATCCAGCGTGCGCAGATACCCCGCGACACACTCGTGTCCGGTCACTCCCTGTTCGCTGGTATTGGAGTCGATGGCCATGGCCCGCCTGATTCTATTGCCCGCTGCATCTGAACACGAATGAGAGCAAGCAAAAACCTGTCCACGCAACTTGGGGATAACTCTGCGGACAACTTCCTGCCGCTGCGGATTTTTCGTTGTTTTCAGGCTGTTTCATTGATTTGCCTAATAATTGGGCAGTATTTTAAGTCTTTGATTTATAATCATAAATTAACCCGTATCTGGCAAGACCCTGAAAACCTTAAGGGTTTTGTGACAGAAACGTGAAACTCAAAGGCCCGGTGCACAAATCGAACCGGACAGGTCTGAACCGGACCTAATTACGGGCTTCGATGTCGTGCGTTTTCCAGGCCAGATGCTGGCCGCCATCGGTGCAGATCAGCTGCCCGGTGACCGATTTCGCGCCGATCAGATAGTGCATCGCGCCTGTCACATCCTCAACATCCGAACCCCGTTCCAACACCGTTCCGGCCCGTTGCCGCGCGAAGTGGCTGTCACTTTCCCGCGCTCCTATCAGAGTTGGCCCCGGTCCGATGGCGTTCACCCGGACGTCAGGAGCCAACCCCTGGGCGGCGGTCTGCGTCAAGGTCCACAGCGCCGATTTCGCCAGCGTGTAGGTCATGAAGTGAGGTGTCAGTTTTCGAACCCGCTGATCGATGATATTGATGATTGAGGTTTGGGCGACGGGCTCATCCCTTGCGTCAGCCAGTGCTTTCGGGGCCTGCTCGGCGAATTTCTGGCACAGAACGAACGGCGCGCGCAGGTTGATCCCAATGTGTTTGTTCCAGCTTTCGAGACTGGCCGTCCGGATCGTGTCATGATCGAAGGCGGCAGCATTGTTGACCAGTAGACTCAGCGGGCCACCGAGTGCATCTGATGACCGCGCGACCAAGGTCTGGACCTGATCTTCTTCGGCCAGATCGGCCTGCACAGCGGCTGCCCTGCGATCCAGTTCGGCAATTTCGGCCACGACGCCTTCAGCTTGTACTTCAGACGAGCCGTAGTGCACGGCGACGTCCCAGCCAGCCCGTGCCAACGATATAGCCATGGCGCGGCCCAGACGGGCCGACGCTCCGGTGACGAGTGCGCGTTTCACACCACCACCAGTATCAGGTAGGCGACGTAGAGGCCAAGGAACAGCGTGCCCCAGCGCCGCGTCAGGTTGCGCCAGCCAAAAACGAAGGGTGCAAGCGCCAGCGAGGCGGCCAGCATCACCCAGAGGTCAAAGCGTACGAAGGACGAGTCCACCGGGATCGGGCCAATCATAGCCGTCACGCCAATGATACCCAGCAGGTTGAAAAGGTTCGATCCAATGACATTGCCCAGCGCGACCTCCGCCTGACGACGCATCGCCGCGACGACAGTCGTTGCAAGTTCGGGCAGCGACGTGCCGATGGCGATCAATGTCAGGCCAATGACACGATCGCTGACCCCGAAGGCCTCGGCCAGAGTGACTGCACCTTCGACCAGAAGATGCGCGCCCAGCGGCAGGCCAATCAGCCCTGCAATCAGAAAAAGCCAGACCTTCGGCCATGGCATATGCGTATCACCAAGGTCGAGGTCGTCTGGCGCAGCCTCGGCATGCGCGCGCGCCTCGCGGAACTGACCGGTAAGGATCGTGGCGAGCACCGCCAACAGGATCAGCCCTCCGATCCATGTGATCGGCCCCAAAAAGCAGACCACAATGAACAAGGCCGACGCGGCCAGCATGATCAGGTAACTGTGCCGGGTCGCCGGGTCGCCAGTTGCCAGCCGAGAGATCAGCGCAGGGACGCCCAGCACCAGCAGCACATTGGCGATGTTCGAACCAACCACGTTACCCAGCGCCAATCCTCCCGCGTCCTGCAGGACCGAATCGACCGAGATCAGAAGCTCGGGCGCGGAAGTGCCGAAGGCCACAATCGTCAGGCTGACAATCAGAGCGGGCACGCCAAGGCGCAGCGCCAGATTGACCGCGCCGCGCACTAGAAGGTCACCGCCAATCAGCAGAATCGCCAGCCCGGCGACGACAGACAGTACGGCAATCATCCTAGCTGGATTTGCCGCAGGAACAGGGGCCTTTGCCAATACGATAGCGTCCGCAGCCAGTGCATTTCATCGACTGGAGGCGTTTTTGGCCTGGGTAGCGCAGCTTGCCGAACATGGCGAGGACCACCATACCGACCAGAAACAGCGTGACGATCTTGACGATGCTCATGCGCTCTAAAGCCCGAAACGCGCGTAGGCGGCGCGGTCTTCGATCGAGGCGCTGACATCGCCAACCACCTGTGCAGCCAGACGCCCCAGCAGCGGGCGGCGGCGTTGATAGGTGGCAAAGCGCACCTTGTCGCCAAAGCGCGATTTCATCACCGGCACCAGATGGCCGATGCCATCAATCAGCCCGACCTCACGCGCCGCATCGCCGACCCAGATTTCGCCCGTGAACAGGTCAGGATCATCAGCCAGCCGCGCACCCCGGCGCCCTTTAACCTGCGCGATGAAGCCTTCGTGGATCTGCTCTTGCAGCGCCTTGAGGCGTTTTATGTCCGCAGGTTTCTCGGCGCGAAACGGGTCCAGCATGGTCTTTGACTTACCCGCCGTATGAACACGCCGCTCGATCCCGTGGCGGGCCAGAAACTCCGGAAACCCGAAGCCCGCCGAGATCACTCCGATCGAGCCGACAATCGAGTTGCTGTCGGCGAAAATCTCATCAGCCGCGGTGGCCAGCCAATAGCCGCCCGAGGCCGCGACATCTTCGACAAACGCGATGACCGGTATGTCTTTCTCAGCCGCCAGACGCCGGACACGCGCGGCGATCAATGAACTCTGCGCGGGCGAACCTCCGGGAGAATTGATGACCAGCGCCACAGCCTTGGGTTTGCCGCGCTTGAAGGCGCGTTCGATCATCGCTGCAGTCCCGGCATCGTTCAGCGCGTTGGGCGCGCCGCTGGCGGCGATCATCCCCTGCAGGCGGATCACGGCGACCAGCGGTTCTTTCTTCGTAAACGGGATCAGATGTTTCATGCCCGTCACATAGGCCGCGACCAGCCCTGCAACAAGGCAAAAGCCGTCAGGACCGGATGCGCCATCCGGTGCGGAAGATCCACGCGACGATGGCCAGGCATAGTGCGAAGAACCCCGTGATCGCCAGTAGGCTAACCCAGATGCTGACATCCGCCTGCCCGAAGAAACTCCAGCGGAAGCCTGAGATCAGGTAGACCACCGGATTGAACAGGGTGACCGTCTGCCAGAACGGCGGCAGCATGGTGATCGAATAGAACGAGCCACCCAGGAACACCAAAGGCGTGATGACCAGCATCGGGACCAGGTTCAACTGTTCGAACGACTTCGCCCAGATGCCGACGATGAAGCCAAACAGGCTGAAGGTCAGGCAGGTCAGAACCAGAAAGGCGAGCATCCAGAACGGGTGCAGAATCTGGATCGGGACGAACAGGAACGAGGTCGCCAGGATAATCAGCCCGATGATCAGACTTTTGGTCGCCGCTGCGCCGACATAGCCGATGGAGATTTCAAGGAATGACACCGGGGCCGACAGCAACTCGTAAATCGTGCCGATGAATTTCGGAAAATAAATGCCGAGGCTGGCGTTGGTCAGGCTGAGGGTCAGGACCGACAGCATAATCAGGCCGGGGACGATGAAGGCGCCGTAGGATATCCCCTCGACCTCCTGAATGCGGCTGCCGATGGCGGCTCCGAAGACCACGAAATAGAGCGAGGTCGAAATGACTGGCGAGACCATGCTCTGCCAGATCGTGCGGAAGAAGCGGGCCATCTCAAAACGGTAGATGGCGGCGATTGCGTGCAGGTTCATTGCGTCTCCTCGCGCACAAGGTCGACGAAAATTTCTTCCAGGCTCGACTGCTTGGTCTGCACGTCGCGCAGGGCGATGCCTTCGGATTGCAGATCGGCCAGCAGGCGGGTGATGCCGGTCCGCTCGCCACGCGTGTCGTATGTATAGGTCAGGGCGGCGCCATCCTCGCTGCGCTCAAGCGCGAATTCGCCCAGCGCTTCCGGGATTGCGGCAAGCGGGGCCTGCAGCTCGATCCGCATTTCCTTCTTGCCCATCCGGTCCATCAGGGCGGCAGTATCTTCGACCAGCAGGATCTCTCCCTTGGCGATGACACCAATGCGGTCGGCCATCGCCTCGGCTTCTTCGATGTAATGGGTGGTCAGGATGATGGTCACGCCGTCGGCCTGCAAATCGCGCACCGTGTTCCACATTTCCTTCCTGAGTTCGACGTCGACCCCGGCAGTGGGTTCATCCAGAAACAGCACGCGTGGCTCATGGGCCAGCGCCTTGGCAATCAGCACCCTGCGCTTCATGCCGCCGCTAAGTTTCATGATCTTGGAGTCCCGTTTGTCCCAGAGGCTGAGTTGCCGCAGCACCTTCTCCAAATGGGCCGCATCGGGCGGGCATCCAAACAATCCGCGCGAAAAACGCACGGTGTTCATCACCCTCTCAAACGGCTCCAGCGTGGTTTCCTGCGGAACGAGGCCGATCATGCCGCGTGCACCACGATAATCCGTTATGGTGTCATGCCCACCAACAGTGATCCGCCCGCCCGAGGCGTTGACGATGCCGCAAATGATCGAAATCAGCGTTGTCTTCCCTGCACCATTGGGGCCCAGCAACGCCAGGATCTCGCCCTGAACGATATCGAGGCTGACACCTTTCAACGCCTGATGACCGCCGTCATAGGTCTTGGTCACCTGGTCGATTTTTACGATGGGGGTCATTGGTCGCTCCGTCTGGAGGCGTCGGTTTAGCCGCTGTGGAGAGATTGGTGAAGAGGGGCCAAATGATGGAGATCCCGGACCCAGTGAGCGCCTGTGCCTAGACAGCCTGCCAAGTATCTAACGGGTGTCTCGACCATCATAAATCATACCGCTTGCTGATCTTGTCGACGATCATCCCGTTTTCCAACCGTACACCGTGATCGTGGTGCCAGTCGCGAAACCCCCGGCTTTGGTAGTAGATCAGCCCGCCCTCGTTATCCGCGCGGATGGTGGCATTGATCCAGACATATCCCAATTCCTTGGCGGCTTTTGCTGTTGCGGTGAACAGAGCTGATCCGATGCCCAGCCCCGTCCGGCCAATTTGTACGAAAGTCGCGATATCGCAGGCCTCGGGTGGCAAGGTCTCATACGGCCCGATCCACTGGAAACCCAAAATTGCGCCGTCGTTCTCGGCCACATGCCAGGCCGCGCGCTCGGCACCGGCGGCCATGCGGTCGATCATGTCGCCGCCGGTCACTGGCTTAGTCAGTGCCGTTGTGCCACCGCGTTCAATGATTGCATTCAGCAGGCGTGCCATATCGGGCGCGTCCAGGGTCGAGGCGCGTCGGACCGAGATCATGTCATTTGTTCCAGCAATTCGATGTGGCGGGCGGTAAAGGCAGCACGTACCTCGACCGGGGGGCGCAGGACGATATCCAGCCCGGTGACCAGATCTGGCTTGGGCCGCAGGAAGAACTTATCCGCCTCGGCTTCTGAAAACCCGGCGATTTGGGTCGCTTCCAGCCATGCAGACATCCGATCTGCGCGCTTGATGACCTGTTTAACAGACTTCGGGATCGCAGCGGGAAGGCCGAAACGCAGATGCACAGCCGCGGCCAAACGATCGTCCAATGCGCCGTATCCCGGCCCGACGGCAGCCTTAACGGGTGAAATCATGTCGCCGATGACATACTCCGGAGCGTCATGGAGCAGCGCCGCCAGAAGCCATTTCGGTGGCGCATTGGGCGAAATCCGCCGAAACAGAGCCTCAACCAGCAGCGAGTGTTCCGCTACCGAATAGGGCCAGTCTCCGGATGTCTGCCCGTTCCAGCGCGCTACGAAGGCCAGCCCGTGGGCAATATCTGCAATTTCGATATCTATCGGAGTCGGGTCCAGGAGGTCTAGTCTGCGCCCTGACAACATGCGCTGCCAGGCGCGGGGAGTTGTTGGCATTCCGGGTGTCTCCGATACTTTCAGCCGCGTCATCCGACATGCGATATCGCGTCGATTGCCGGTCTGCAAATCGCACTAATTTTCGAAATCGGGAACTTTAATGCGATTGAACCCGTTACTTTATTGAACCGTCGCAGCCGCGTCGCCGACCCACGGATGATATGAAACACACATTGCCCCTCTCGCTTGTCGCTGCAGTTGCCTGTGCAGGCATCGCCGTCGCCTCGATAAATCCCGACACTGGATACCATTCGAGCGCTGCCGGCAGCTTGCAGGCATATAGCCCGGTAATCGACGCCGAGCTTCCAGTTGAGGCTTTTGCTGTAAACGCTCTGATGGCGGACCCCGGCATGCAATCGCTGGACGACACATTCTGCGACGAACATGCCAATATGACCCGCGATCTGGCTCGTAACTTTGGCGAAGCACGTCAGAACGCAGACAACGACAGCATCGAGGTCTGGGCTTCGGCTGAGTTTGGCACCTGGACGGTTCTGGAGATTCAGGACAATGGCCTTGCCTGTGTCGCCTCTTCCGGGATCGGCTGGACCGACACCAGCACGCCACATGAAACACTGCAGCTGGCGGGCCTTCTTTAAAGCGCGCCCAGTGCCTTGCCCCACAGGTACATTGCCCGCCCGATCAGGCGGTGCTAAGGCGACCCGGCATTCGCCCAGAGGAGCCTTACGCCCATGCCGGACTATATCGTAAAAGACATCGCCCTTGCCGAGTATGGCCGCAAAGAGCTGGACATTGCCGAGACGGAAATGCCCGGCCTGATGGCGCTGCGAGAAGAATTCGGGGCCGAAAAGCCACTGAAAGGCGCGCGGATTGTCGGATCCCTACACATGACGATCCAGACTGCGGTGCTGATCGAAACGCTGACGGCTCTGGGCGCAGATGTGCGCTGGGCGTCCTGCAACATTTTCTCGACTCAGGATCATGCTGCGGCTGCGATTGCTGAGGCGGGCGTCCCGGTCTTTGCGATCAAGGGGCAGTCGCTGGAGGAGCATTGGGACTACCTGGATAAATCCTTCGCATTCCAGGAGGGCGCGAACCTGATCCTCGACGATGGTGGCGACGCCACGTTGTACGTGCTGCTGGGCGCGCGGATTGAGGGTGGCGAAGAGTTTGGCGTTCCGGGCTCGGAAGAAGAAGAGGTCATTCAGGCTCAGATCAAGAAACGCATGGCAGAGTCGCCCGGCTGGTTCACCAAGACCCGCGACGCGATCAAGGGTGTGTCCGAGGAAACGACAACGGGCGTACATCGCCTGTATGAATTGCAGCGCGACGGACGACTTCCGTTCCCGGCGATCAACGTGAATGACAGCGTCACCAAGTCGAAATTCGACAACAAGTACGGCTGCAAGGAGTCGCTGGTCGACGGAATCCGCCGCGCCACAGACACGATGATGGCGGGCAAGGTCGCCGTGGTCTGCGGCTATGGCGACGTAGGCAAGGGCAGTGCCGCCAGCCTGCGCGGTGCCGGGGCGCGTGTCCGGGTGACTGAAGTTGACCCGATCTGCGCGCTTCAGGCCGCCATGGACGGGTTCGAAGTGATGACGTTGGAAGACGCAATCGACTCGGACATATTCATCACCACCACAGGCAACAAAGATGTGATCCGCATCGAGCATATGCGCGCGATGAAGGACATGGCGATCGTCGGCAACATTGGTCACTTCGACAATGAAATTCAGATTGCCAACCTGAAGAACCACAAATGGACCAACATCAAGGAACAGGTGGACATGATCGAGATGCCCTCGGGCAACCGGATCATCCTGCTGTCCGAAGGGCGGTTGCTGAACCTCGGCAATGCCACCGGCCACCCGTCCTTCGTGATGTCCGCCAGCTTCACCAATCAGGTTTTGGCGCAGATCGAGCTGTGGACCCGCGCCGATGAGTACAAAAACGAGGTCTATGTCCTGCCCAAACATTTGGACGAGAAGGTTGCACGCCTACATCTGGCCAAGGTCGGTGCGAAGCTGACCGAACTCGCGCCGGAACAGGCCTCCTACATCGGAGTAAAGCCGGAAGGGCCGTTCAAGCCGGAACACTACCGGTACTAGGGTCAAGACCCCAGGCAACACATAAACGTTGAATAGAAAACGCCCGCTGGTTCAGCCAGCGGACGTTTTCGTGTCTGGATCGGCTGAGTTCAGGCCTTGGAGCCTGGAATTCGCAACATCTGGCCAGGATAGATCTTGTCCGGATCGCTCAGCATCGGGCGGTTGGCCTCGAAGATTTCCGTATACTTCGACCCATTTCCCAGATGCTCTTCGGCGATTTTCCACAGGCTTTCGCCTTTTTTGACGGTATGGAAGCCGGCCGGATCGGCACCGTCGCCTGATTTGGCATTGTCCTCGACCGAGGCCACTCCTTCGACATTGCCAACTGCGAGTATGACTTTCTCGCGTGTCTCCTGATCGACCGCATTGCCGGACACGGTAACCTTGTCGCCATCAACCGAAATCTCCAGCCCGTCCGCGTTCAGACCCAGATCTTCAACTTCCTTACGCAGCGCGTCCTCGGGCGGCGCTTCGCTGGCTTCAGCACTGCCAATCAAGCTTTTCCCGGCGTTTTTTACGAAATTCCAAAGTCCCATCGGTGTTCATCCTTTTCACTTGTACTATGCCCCATCGTGGCGCCTGACAGGAGCGAAGGTCAACAAGCGTGGGGGTAATTCTCGCCTTGAAAGCGGTGTAAATCGACGGCGGTCGCAGGCCGGAACATGTCATAGGACAAGTTTTTGCTTTCTGCGGGCAGTTCTGAGGGCTAGTTTGCCAGCAAGCGGCCAGCATCGGCACGCTGGAATACGAACCAGAGGGACAACCAAGGGAGAATTCGAATGGGTAAGAGAGACGATCTGATCGCGGCCTATGCCGACGATCTACGCAACAAATGCAACATGCAGCCGGATATGGACCTGCTTACAAAAGTGACAATCGGCTGCGGTCCGGCAATCTACAACGCGGACGCCAGCACCGTTGCCGGATCGGACGCGTCCGAGCTTGAGACCGTCAAGGAAAATTTCCTGATGAAGAAATTAGGGCTACCCGACGGCCCGAACCTGATGGCGGCGATCAATTCTGTGATCGACACCTATGGTCGTTCCGAGCGCAACAAATACCGCGCCGTCGTCTACTACATGCTGACCAAACACTTCGGTAAGGAAGGCGTTTACCGCTAAATCCCTGAATTAGTTTATGAAACGCCCGTCGGATACCGGCGGGCATTTTTATTTAGAACAGGGTCAGAACCAACCCGATTAATGCGCTGCCAACCACAGTATACGTACAGTCCATCCAGATGAGGGCACGGTTGCGGTTGGAGAACATGATGTTCGTCACCATCCAGAGTGATGCGACGAACACCCCCAAACCAAGCCCGGTCAGCAGGCCCTTCCCGGCAGTATCGACGCCCGAACCCACCAGGATGTGCCGTGTCATGCCTGCAACCAACAACGCCATTATGAAGCTCACAATGTAAGGTGCCGGGTCTTTGCGGTTTACCGTCTCCTCTGTCAGCCCGCTCGCTGCCATCCATTGTTTTCCGATCACGCCGTACCAGATTGCACCGAATATCCAGGCGGCCGCCGCCGCCAAAATCACACTCAGGTATCCCATTTGTCCCTCCGAACTTGATTTATGCGTCCGAGTCTGGCCGAATTCATCGCATCTGGCCATATCGGCCAAGCGGCGGGGGTAAGCCATGAAACGATTTTTGATGATTGCATTGCCGGTCTTTGTGATCGGATTTGGGGCCGGTGCGGCCTTTTGGTATCTGGCGTCACCATTGTGGATTGACCGTGAAGTGAGCGAGGCCCTGCCCGCCGACTTCATGGTAACCGAAGTCGCCAGCGGCTCGTTCCGCGACGCGGATTCTGTTCACCGTGGCAAGGGCAACGCGCGGGTGCTGCAATCGGGTGGAGGATCCCTTCTGGTGCGACTGGAGGACTTCGAGGTGACAAACGGTCCCGACCTCGAAGTCTGGCTGGTGAAAGAGCCTGATCCAGCCGAAAGCGACGATGTGAAGGCCAGCGAATGGATCAGTCTTGGCCAGTTAAAGGGCAACATCGGGAATCAGACCTATACGGTTCCCGACGGCACTGTGATCACGGATTTCGGATCGGTGGTCATCTGGTGTGAGCAATTCGGCGTCCTGTTCTCTCCGGCGATGCTAACGCACACACCGGCAAGCTGACGCTCACTCCCCGGCAAGCTCTAAAACCACGCCCCATTCTGCATCGCTGACAGGCTGCACGCTCAGACGCGTGTTGTTCACAAGGACCATGTCTGCAAGTCGTTCATCCGCCTTGCAGTCGGCGAGGGTGACGTGGTTGGGCAGCGACCGGACCGCCTTGATATCCACGCATTCCCAGCGCTCATCGTCGGTCGTGCTGTCGGGGTGCGCTTCGGCAATGACCTCGACCACACCGACAATCTTCTTGTCAGCCTGAGACAGATAAAAGAACCCCTGGTCGCCCACCTTCATGTCGCGCATAACATTGCGCGCCTGATAATTGCGCACGCCGTCCCATTCTTCGCCCGCATCGCCCTTGGCAACCTGCTGTTCCCAGCTCCAGGTCGAGGCTTCCGATTTGAAAAGATATTTTGCCATCAGCCGATCACCTTCTTCCATTCGATCAAGGTCACGCTTTCGAACAGCCCGGCCCGCCCATAGGGGTCACCATCAGCCCAGCTCTGCGCCGTTTCAAGATCTCGCGTGTCCAAGATAATCAACGAGCCGCACATCTCACTCTCCCCGTCCAGCAGCGGCCCGGCCTGCTGTACGACTCCGGTTTCTTCGATATAGGCAAGATGCGCAGCGCGATTATCGAGCCGGGTTTGCAAAGCGCCGGGTTTGTCCCGGGCGATCAGGGCGACGAGCATATTCTATTCCCGCTTCAAAGGGCGACGCAGCAGCGCCTCGGTCACATCGGCCACACTGCGCTGCCCGTCAAACACAGCCGCGACCGCCGAAGCGATCGGCATGTCCAGGCCATTGGCTTCGGCCAGCCGCACCACGGCCTTGGCCGTAGCGATACCCTCGGTCGTGGCGTTGGGCAACGCCTCACCCCGACCAACGGCCAATCCAGCCGCATAATTGCGCGATTTCTCCGACGTTGCGGTTAGGATCAGATCGCCGAAGCCGGATAGTCCCGAAAGCGTTTCGGGCCGCGCACCGGCATGACGCGCGAACCGCTGCATCTCGGCAAAGCCCCGCGTGATTAGGGCCGCACGGGCGCTTTCACCGTGACCGGCGCCGATGGTCAGCCCTGCGGCAAGGGCAATCACGTTCTTCAGCGCTCCACCGAGCTCTGCGCCAATCATGTCATCGCTCAGATACAGCCGCAATTCGGCAGTCGAAAGGGTGGATTGCAGTCCGGAACCGATCTCCGGATCAGCGCAGGCCAGCGTCAGCGCCGTCGGTAGGCCGGAGGCGATATCAGCGGCAAACGACGGACCTGTCAGGATTGCTACATTCGCGTCAGGACAAAGGTCCCTCAGCAACCGCACCGGTCCCTGACCGCGCGACAGATCGATGCCCTTACAACAGGCAACGAGGGTTTTGCGCTGCAATAGAGACTTGTTCGTGCCTACAAACGCAGCGAGCTGCTGCATCGGCACTGCCAACAGGACGATGTCGGCGCGGGCGGCGATATCCAGTGATGCTTCCACCAGAAGGCTCGCAGGCAAAGTCACGCCCGGCAAGCGAACGGAGTTCTCTCGCGACGCCTGCATCGCCTCGGCGCCGCTTCGCGCGAACAGCGTGACCGGCGTACCATCGCGAGCCAGTGCGACGGCCAGCGCAGTACCAAACGCCCCCGCGCCAAGAATTGAGACGCTCATGCTTTGGCCCCCTTCTTGCCGTGGCCCAGCATGGCGGGTTGACTGGTATCCAGCGGCCAGCGCGGCCGGGCCGACAGCGCCATGTCGTCCGTCTCGCCGAACCGAAACCGCTCCATTCCAGCCCAGGCGATCATCGCGGCGTTGTCGGTACACAGTGCCAGCGGCGGGGCTAGAAACCGGATGCCGGTCGATTGGCACAGTGCCTCGAGCCCGCTGCGCAACAGAGCATTGGCTGCAACCCCTCCCGCAACGGCAAAGCCGTTGATCTCGCCACTTTCAGCCAAGGCGCGACGAGATTTTTCGACCAGCACGTCGGCAACTGCCGCTTGGAACCCCGCCGCCAAATCCGCACGATCCTGACTTGTGATCACACCGCCATCCACATGCTGGTCGCGGGCACGCATCAGTGCGGTTTTTAAACCAGAGAACGACAGATCGCAGCCGGGTCGGTCCAGCAGCGGGCGCGGAAACGCGAAGCGGGTTGCGTCGCCTTGCAGCGCTTCGGCCTCAATCGCCGGGCCGCCGGGCTGGCCGAGGCCCAGCAACCGGGCCGCTTTGTCGAAGGCCTCGCCTGGTGCGTCGTCGATGGTGCCGCCGAGGCGCCTGAAGGAAAGTGGCCCCTCGACACGCAGAAATTGGCAGTGCCCGCCGGACACCAACAACATCAGATAGGGAAACTCCAGACCATCTGTAAGGCGAGGCGTCAGCGCGTGGCCAGCCAGATGGTTCACACCTATTATTGGCAGTCCTGTTGCTGCTGCCAGCCCCTTGGCGCACATCACGCCGGACAGAACGCCCCCGATCAGCCCCGGGCCAGCGGTCACGGCGATGGCGTCCAGATCACTCAAGGTGCAGCCAGCGTCAATAAGAGCCTGTTCCACTGCGAAATCCAGTTTTTCGGCATGAGCGCGGGCTGCGATTTCAGGCACCACGCCCCCGAAGGCGGCGTGAAGCTCGGCTTGACCGGCAACCACAGACGACAGGATCTGCGGCATCTGCCCCGGCAGATCGCGCACGATTGCAGCAGCGGTATCGTCGCAACTGCTTTCGATTCCCAGCACGGTCAAAGGGCGGTCGGGGCCTGGTGAGATTGCCTTGCTCATGGC
>Ga0115566_10002676_pt1 | contig 14638 bp, 16 predicted proteins | sample COGITO_mtgs_1204_3_FD_87173 | JGI IMG/M metagenome (GOLD analysis project Ga0115566, IMG submission 87173) | Pelagic marine microbial communities from North Sea - COGITO_mtgs_120405 | ecosystem: Environmental > Aquatic > Marine > Epipelagic | place: Germany:Helgoland, sampling site Kabeltonne...
CGTCTCGGTGAAGCGGTGTCTAGGGCCTCACGCAAATACACGCAAGTACAAAATGTCACAAATTCGTGCTTTTTTCGAAAATAAACGAATTACCCTTAGAAAGGTTGTTTTTGAGTACAGTTTTTGGTGAGGTCTGTGGATGAGCCCCTCTTTCAAGTGGCGGCGCTAATTCGCCCCCACCCCAGCGCACGACTATGGTTTTTAAGAAGGTTCCGATATTCGCGCGAAGCGCAAATACGGCTAAAAGCCTAGCGCAAAATAACCCCTAAAAGCCACGGCGACTTGACCTACCTGGCCGGTTCGGTCCCTATTAGGGGGCAAGGGTCAACAAAAATAGGTAAGAATCACATATGCAAGATTATGAAAAGCCTCAAGGCGCAGGGATGGATGAAGAAAATGCACCAGTGCAACGGTCTGTTTTATCTCAGGATATCAAAATCAAGGGTGACTTGATCAGCAAGGGCCATGTCGAAGTTCATGGTTTTTTAGAAGGTAAGGTTAACGCCGAAAAAATCACTGTTACTAAGACTGGTGTAATCAAAGGCAATCTGAAAGCCGAATCAATTGAAATCATCGGCACCGTTGATGGTAAAATCACTTGCGTGTCATTGACGCTGCGCTCTAGCGCCGTAGTACAGGCCGACACGGAATATGCCGATTTGCGTATTGAAGCGGGCGCACAGCTTGACGGTAACTTCTCAAAGCCAAAAACCTTAGCCGCCCCGAAGGCCACTAAGTCCTAAGACTATGGCTTCTGCGGCAGAGCATAGGTCAGACTAGCTCGTGCCACGGGCAGGTCACTTCCCTTTGATGATATGACCACATCTCCAACTGCAAGGTTTTTTCCAAGTTTCAACAAACGGGTGCGCGCCAACAAATCAACGCCTCCTGCGGGTTTACGCATAAAATCAATTGAAGCACTGGTCGTCACCGCCAAAGGCACGATGCCAATATGCGCTAATATACCCAAATACATCGCCACATCGGCCAAAGTGAATAGCGCAGGGCCTGAAATTGTGCCCCCTGGGCGCAAGTGCGACCCCGACACTGACATGCGCGCCAAAAGCCAATCGTCTTGCAACTCAAGCACACGGATGCTTGCGGCCAGATTGTGGATTTCGGCCTCTAAAAAGGCGTTAAGGTCATGGGCGGTGAGTATAGGGGTCATTAAAGCCTCAGGGTTAAGAAGGTTACACTACAGGGACAGGCTGCGGCGATAGCCAGCGCTGGCAAGCCCAAGGGAGATCATCACTATTACTGCACTAAGTGCAAGCACCCCTACCCCGCCCCACAGGTGAAAAACCAAAGCGGCACAAAGCGTCGACAGCGCCGACGCAATTTGCGTGGGCACCGACAATAGCCCCGCAATGGCCCCGTAATTGTCGCGCCCTAAGGTTTCGGCCACCAAAGTGGGGCGCAAGATAGTTACAACCCCCATTGAGGCACCCTGCATGACCGCAAATCCAATTGCGCTGTAGGGAAAGGCGGGGGATAGGGCCAAAAAAATTAGCCCAATAAAGCCATAGGCTAAAGTAAATATCATCGCGCGTGCGGTGTTCACGCCTGTTTCAAACCGCATCAAAACCGCGCGGCCGGCCACTTGGGCAGGCCCAATGGTGGTGGCCGCCAAAACGGCCAGCGCTGGAACTAGCCCAAAATCATCAAGAACAACCAGCAAAAAGCCAATCAACATCCAATGATTAAGATTAATCAAAGAAAAGAGCGCCGCCAAATGCCAAAACCGCCTATCACGCAAGGTTTGCCAAGCCGCTTTGGGAGATTGGCTTTGGCGCGGTGAAGTTAGTGGTAAAAGGCGTACAACCCATAGATAAAGCGGAGCAATCACAAAAAGCGCTATCAGGGCTGCCAACACCACGGCCGTGCGCCAGCCATAAGCATGGCTCAGGGCTGCGCCCGCCGGAAATGACAGGGTCGAGGCAAGCCCAGCCACCAAAGTGATTTTGGTAATAGCACGGCGCGCGCCCTGATCGAAATAGCGAATGGCCACCGCAAAGCCCGCCTCATAGGTGCAGGCGCTCATTGCTAAGCCAAGTCCTGCAAAGGCCACGAAATAAGCCCAAGGCGCGGTCATCGACGCCAACAACAGCAGCGAAAACCCTCCGATAAGCGCGCCGATCGGCATCAAGCGACCGCTATGGCCCAGATCAATGCCCCGCCCCACAAAGATCGAGGCCCCCGCCGCGACCAAGATCGACAGTGTCGGCCCCGCAGCAAATAGGCTAGTACCCCATGCCAAATCTTCTTGCCAAGCCACCAGCAAGGCGGCAAAAACATAAAAGAAGCAGGCATAAGACAAAAGCTGCGCGATGGCCAAAAGCCATATTACCCCCCCGTGACCTGGCACTTTGTGATCTCTCAAAGCCGATATATCGCGCCAAATTTGCTTTCGAGATAGGTGAGAAGTGGCTCGGGGCATGGGCTAACTGCGCAGGCTTTGCTGATCAGCACATTTGGATTATGCGTCTTGCCATGGCGCTGGATATTGGTGTGCAACCATTCGGTTGCGGGCGCTGTATGGCCTTTTGCCAAGCTGGCTTCAAGGTCGGGCACCTCCTTGCTAAGTGCCCCGTAAAGGCAGCCAGCGTAAAGATTGCCCAAACTATAGGTTGGAAAATAGCCAAAAAGGCCCGCCGACCAATGCACATCTTGCAACATCCCTTGCGCGGGAAGGTCAATCGCAAAGCCAAAATCGGCAAAAAATCGGTCGTTCCACGCGGCTTCAAGATCAGTGACCGCCAGATCGCCCTTGATCAACGCGCGCTCAAGGTCAAAGCGGAGCATGACATGCAGATTATATTGCACCTCATCTGCTTCGGTGCGGATGTAGCCCTGTTTGACTCTATTAACCGCCCCATAAAAAGCGTCGGCGTCGGCCATGCCAAAATCACCAAAATGCTCGGTCATCTGCTCAAAAAGCCATCCAGTAAACGCACGAGAGCGGCCAAGCTGATTCTCATAAATGCGGCTTTGACTTTCATGCACCCCCATCGATACGCCCTGCCCAAGTGGGGTCAGCGCGAAGGCGGGGCTTATATTTTGCTCATAACAGGCGTGGCCCACTTCATGTATCGTTGAGTAAAAGCAATTAAACGGATCAGCTTCATCAACCCGTGTAGTGATGCGCACATCCGCCCCCGAACCAGACGAGAAAGGGTGCACAGCAAGATCAAGCCTACCTTTGCTCCAATCATAGCCAAAGGCACTGGCCAATTTATGGGCGATGGCCATTTGCCCTTGCGATGAGAACGACCCAGACAGGGCTACAGGTTGATGTTTGGCCGCCAGGATCGCAGTACGGAGCGCCACAAGGCGTGGACGCATCGCATCAAACATCGCTCCAAGTGACGCGCTTGACGCGTCAGGCTCATAATCATCGATCAAGGCATCATAAAGATCACCGCCCTTAGCCAGGGCCGCCGCCTCTTGCTGGCGCAGGCCGATGACTTCGGCCAAAACAGGTAGGAATGCGGCCACATCATTATCGGCGCGAGCACGCGCCCATTGTCCTTGCGCAACCGAGGTCACCCGCGCCAAAGCCTGTGCCAGATCGGCTGGGATCAGGCTTGCGCGATCAAAGCTCCGTTTAATATGAAAAAGCTGGGCCTTTTCAATGTCATCTTTGGGGCTGGCTGCGGCCAACCAATCGCTTAGGCGCGGATCGGTGCGCCGCGCGTGCAACACGCCTTCAAGGGCCGAAATTTCTTCGCTGCGCTGATCGGCGGCAGCCTTTGGCATCATGGTTTCTTGATCCCAACCCAAACGGCCAGCAACCTCACCCAAAGCCTCAGTTTCGCGCTGAAAGGCCATTAATTGATCATAGGCGCTCATGCCGTTCCCTTTCTAATCGAACCTGCAAGCGGATAAAGCGCCAAATGGCGGGCGCGCAAAATCACCACCCAAAGCACTACTGCTCCCACCTGATGGGTCAGCGCAATATGCACGCCCGCAGCCAAAAGTGCCGTGTAAATTCCCAGGGTCATTTGTACAAAAACCATGGCGATCATCGCACCAAAAGCGCGCCTCGTTGCCAGATGGGGCGAGCGACGGGCGGTTAACCAAACGAAAAATGCAAAAACCAATAGAAAGTAGCCAGACAAGCGGTGAATAAATTGTACCAAGCCCGCATTTTCAAAAAAAGCGGCCCAAAGTGGACGGCCGGCCACATAAAAGGCGTCGGCCGGGAAAAACTGCCCATTCATCAAAGGCCAAGTGGGAAAGCCACGTCCCGCATCGATCCCAGCCACCAAGGCCCCAAGCAACACTTGCAACAAAGCCAAATGCGTCAAACCCGTGCTCAAACCGTAAAGCTTTCCCTCACGGGTGCGCCGCGCCACCAGAAGCGCTGCTGCGGGCCGTGACAGCTGCAAAATAAACCATGTAGAAAAGCCCAAAATCACAAAGGCCATACCCAGATGCGCGGCCAAACGATAAGAAGCCACATCCACCATAGCGCCTTTAAGCCCGGATGAGACCATCCACCAACCAATCACGCCTTGCGTAGCCCCTAAAGCCCCTAAAAACCAAAAACGCCCAGCCCAATTGGGGGGAACCCGCCCTGCAAGCCAAAGGGCCAAAAATCCAATAGCCCAAACCAAGCCCACAACGCGGCCCAATTGACGGTGCCCCCATTCCCACCAATAGATTGTTTGAAAGGACGCCATATCCATACCCGTATTTTGCAATTGATATTCGGGGCTGGCTTGGTATTTGGCAAACTCTTGCGCCCAATGCGCGTCACTTAAGGGCGGCAATGCCCCAGTGACGGGGCGCCACTCGGTGATGGACAGGCCCGAATCTGTCAAACGTGTGAGCCCGCCAACAAACACCATAGCCACCACCAAAAAAAAGATCATCGCAAGCCAAATTCGCGCGGCTTGATGCAGGTTATTTTGCTCGCCACTTATTGCTTTTTCATATTTTGGGCTTGGCGCTGTTGGGGCTGAAATCTCTTCAAAAAGGGGACGTTTTGGGGGCATGATATGACTTTCGGCAGATGATCCAAGACCACGATAGGCTATCTTAGGGCGAGATTAAGCCGCTGGGCCCATGCCTTCAAGAGGACAAAGACGCATGCGACCATTTGCACTAAGATTTCGGGCCTCCCGGTGCGGGGGCCTGGTGTTGTTCATCTGCGCCAAAGGAGCGAAATATCTGGCGTAACATCCCGTGTAGCGTTTGCACATCAGCGCGTGTAAGCGGCAAACGTCCCCACATATTGCGCAAATTTGTTTTCATTCCTGGCACTTTTTCGGCAGGGCGGAAAAAACCAGTTTCGGTCAAACGCTGTTCAAAATGATCGCCGAGCTTTTCAATTTCCACACGGGTTGCAAATTCGGTTCGGGCCATTGCCATGACTTCCGGCGGGGTTTTGCTGGTTTGTCGGCCCCATTCATAACCGATCAACAGCACACACTGAGCCAAATTCAGACTTGGAAAGTCAGGGTTCACGGGCACAGATATGATCGCATTGGCCTGTACTACATCATCATTTTCAAGCCCCGCACGTTCGGGTCCAAAAAGGATACCAACCTTTTTACCCTGCGTAGAAAAAGCACGCGAAAGTTCCATGGCGCGTTCAGGCGTCACAATGGGTTTGGTCAATTCACGCCCACGTGCAGTTGTGGCAAAAACATAATCGCAATCGCCGATCGCGGCCTGCACATCAAGAAACGGCCCTGCAAAATCCAAAAGCCGCCCCGCCCCCGATGCCATGGCAACCGCCTTCGGATTGGGCCAGCCGTCGCGAGGCGCAACAACACGCAGATTTTCAAGTCCAAAATTTAACATCGCCCGTGCCGCCGCGCCAATATTTTCGCCCATTTGCGGTCGCACAAGTATAATAGCAGGGGGGATCATGGCACACCTTTTATCATTTGGGCGCTTTTACGCGGCAATCTAACCTGACGCAAGCCGCCGCCCCAAAGCCTCAAACAATCGCTCTTGATCACCCCATAGCCAAAGCGCACAACATGGGGTAAGGACATAAAAAAGCCAAAGGACTATCATGTCAGACCAAGATCATCCGCAAATCTATTTAATTACCCCCCCAAACTTCGAGCTAGACATTTACCCCGATCTCTTGGCGAGAGTGCTGGACGGGCATGAAATCGCCTGCGTGCGTATGGCTTTGGCCAGCAAGGACCAAGATCACGTCAGCCGCGCTGCCGATGCTTTGCGCGACATCACCCTTGCGCGCGATGTAGCTTTGGTCATTGAAGACCATGTTATGTTGGTTGAGCGCCTAGGTCTGGATGGGGTGCATCTTTCAGACGGGGCGCGCAATTTACGCAAAGTGCGCAAAGATCTGGGCGATGATGCTATCATTGGTGCCTACTGTGGTACCACTCGCCATGACGGGATCAATGCCGCCGAAGCGGGGGCCGATTATGTGGCCTTTGGCCCGATCGGCGACACGCCCCTTGGCCAAGGTGAGCGCGCAGGTTTTGAACTGTTTGACTGGTGGCTTGAGATGATCGAGCTGCCCATTGTAGCCGAAGGGGCTTTGAACCTTGGGCTTGTCGCACAATTTGGCCCGATGGTTGATTTCCTAGGGATCGGCGATGAAATTTGGAGGCAAGGCGATCCTCTTGTGGCCCTAAAAACACTCCTTGCGCCGATTTCCTAGGACATAGGAACGGCGGTGAACCCTGCAAGTACTTTGGCATGGCACGCCTGTGCCAAAGCCTTACGATTCGGGAAATCGCGCGCCATTAAGGGCGCGTGATACGTCACATAAACATCACCGTGCTGAGGCGTGGTTAAGATGCGCCAAAAATGCCCTGTAAACCCCATATCCCCCCACCATCCGTAAAGCCGCGCGTCATACCCCTGTGCGGGCTGATAGCGCAGGCTTATGGGTTGGATCGCTGCATTCTTAATATTATCTGTTAATAACGCCTCGAAAAGCGTTGATTTAAAGGGTAAGATGCGAACCCCATCACTGCTAGTTCCTTCAGGAAAAAAGGTCAGATGATGGCCCAAAGACAGGCGCTTTTTAAAAAACGCTTGTTGGGCCTTGGCATGCTGCTTTTTTCGGTTGATGAACAAAGTGCCAGTCACACGCGCCAAAAGCCCGATCCCTGGCCAGCCTGCCACCTCAGATTTGGCGACGAAATAGCTGCGTGCGGCGGCGTTCAGCACGAAAATATCCATCCAAGAAATATGATTGCTGACCGAGGTCACAGGCTGAAAACGCCGGCCAAAATAGGGCTGCCCATAGAGATGCAAGCGCAGCCCAAAAATTTGTAAAGCCCCCAAACAGACGAATTGGGTGATTAAGGGTGTCCAAGGGCGGCGTGCGCCAAAAAGCGGCAACTCAAGCAAACGCAGGAGAACCATCAGCGCCACCCCCCCATAGATCAAAAGCACTAAAGCCAAAAACCGCACCAGCCCCAAGATAAAATGAAGCGGATGAAACCGTGTGGGTGCCGGCCTTTGTGAACGCCAATCATCCATCTTGAGCCCCCGCGTTGCGCGCGTAAAGGGTGCGCTGGCGTTCTGTCATAAGGCCCGCATCCAAAACCAACAAAACATCAACCGAGTTAAACCGATGATCAATATAGGCCCCGTCTCCAACATAGCCGCCCAAACGCAAATAGGCTTTTATCAAAGCGGGCGTGCCCAGCATCGCAGCTTTGCGGTCAAGCTTATCTTTAGCAATCACATTCATCTCAGCACGGGTGTGGCCGATGGCGCGGGCAAACAACGCAGGCGGGGCTAAGTGATTATGATAAAGATAAGAGAAGGGCTGATCAAGCGCCTTTAGGTTGGTGCCAAAGAATGATGCAGCACCAAACAGCACATCAATCTTCTGCGCAATCACATAATCGGCAAGCCCCGCCCAAAGGCGCAACATGGCAACACCGCCACGATATGGGGCCGCCACGCAAGAGCGCCCCAACTCAAGCAATCTGCGCCCCGACGCTTTAAGTGCCGTTAGGTCAAACTCATCTTCGCAATAGTAGCGCCCACTCGCCGATGCTTTTTCGGGGGACAACAGACGATAGACCCCAACCACATGATCGCCCGCATTGGGGTCTTTGCGGGTATCGATCAGCAAAAGATGGTCAAAGTATGGATCGAACGCGTCAATCTCAAGTTCTTTTTGATGGTCAACCAAGGGTCCGTCTGCGCCCAACTCTTTCACAAAGACAATATAGCGCAAATGTTGCGCGGCGCTTAGATCTTGGGCATCTTTGGCAAGGCGCAAGATCAGATGGGGTTCGTCAGATGTCATAGGCCCCAATACTCCTGTGCCGCTCGCCTAACGCATAAGAAAATCCACCCAAAATGCAACCAAATATGGGTTCTTGACAGAGGCCAGTACTTCAATTGCAACTTAAGATTGTAGATTGCAAGCGGCAATATTATGTCAAATAGACCAATTCCAAGGCAACATGACGGGCGTCGATCACGACTTTACCCATATGTTCAAAATTTACGGTTATGCGCTGCGCGATTTTCGACTGCACCTGCCCCAGGCCCCAATCTGGCTGGGTCGGATGGCGCACGAACATACCAGGCTCTAAAATAGAGTTCATATTAGCCCCTTGAAGGAGGTGTCATGTCTTTCAACAACCTATCTGCGTTAGTAGGATCATGGATTTGCCATTATTTGATTTGCCCGATCCACGAGATTGGCAATGGGGTTAAGCTTTTGATTATGGAGGGCCACCCTCAAAGTCCCGAGATCTCTCTTATCTCAGAAGGCGTGACCAATGCAAATACGCACATTCAGTTTTTTAGTGTGGGCTTTGAGGCAACGGGACAAGATCAGCTCATCGTTCAGTCCGAGGTGTTGGCAATATTAGCCGACCCGAGACTTGGTGGGTGGTTAAATATCGCTTAGCACAGCCGCAAAACCTTAACAACCTCGATCTGCAATCGGCTTTTTTGCTGCTGGTGCGCTTGGAAAGCGCCCTGCCCTTTGGTGGCCGTATTGCGGCCCAATTGAATGACAAAGGTTGGTACATCACGGGCTAAAGCGAAAAGCTGCGCTTTGACGCGCTAAATCAGGGCCTTTTGGAGTACGAGCCCCTTCACCAAATAACGGCCACCAAAGTACATTTCGCCTTGGCGCGCCAAAATATCGATCAGATTTCCCACTCACACAGATGATGGTACGCCTTAACCTCTGACGGTGCCATTGCCCGTGACTAGATATTTAAAGCTGGTCAACTGCTCAGCGCCGACGGGGCCACGTGCGTGCAATTTACCTGTGGCAATACCAATTTCACTGCCCATGCCAAATTCGCCCCCATCGGCAAACTGGGTCGAAGCGTTGCGCAACAAAATTGCCGAATCCAAGCGCTGGAAAAACCGGTCAGCGGTCGCATCATCTTCGGTTAAAATCGCTTCTGTGTGCTGTGAGCCGTACTTGCGAATATGGCTGATAGCCGCATCCACGCCGTTCACTATTTTGGCCGCTATGATCATGTCTAAAAACTCATACCCAAAGTCGCTTTCTTCAGCAGGCTTTGTGCCCTCAACTTCCAAAAGTGGGCCTAATGCGCGAACTTCCACGCCGGCTCTAAGCAAATCTTCGATCAAAATACTGCCGTGCTTATCGAAAAATCCTTGATCAATCAGCAAACATTCCGCGGCACCACAAATGCCCGTGCGCCGTGTTTTGGCGTTCACGACCACGGCTCGGGCCTTTTCAAGATCGGCGGCCGCGTCAACATAAACGTGGCAAATCCCCTCTAAATGCGCAAAAATGGGCACGCGTGCTTCTTTTTGCACCAAGGCGACCAGACCTTTGCCACCGCGCGGGATGATCACATCCACATAGTCGGTGGCACGCACCAATTCTGTGACCATCGCACGGTCGCGGGTAGGAATAAGCTGCACTGCATCCAGCGGTAGACCCGCATCTTTCAGCCCTTGCACAATCATACTGTGCAGCAAGGTTGAGCTGTGAAAACTTTCTGAACCGCCGCGCAAAATCACCGCATTGCCCGACTTAAGGCAAAGCGCCGCTGCGTCAGCGGTGACATTGGGGCGACTTTCATAAATCACACCGATCACGCCCAAAGGCGTGCGCACCCGTTTGATATGCAGGCCCGTGGCCATGTCCCACTCGGCGATCACTGCGCCAACGGGGTCAGGCTGGGCCGCAACGGCGCGTAGACCGTCAGAAATGGCGCGAATGCGGTCATGTGTTAAAATCAAACGATCCATCATCGCCGCCGAGATGCCTTTTTCTTCCGCGTAGACCTGATCTTCGGCATTGGCAATCAAAAGAGCATCCAACCCCGCCCAAACCGCTTCGGCGGCTGAGATCAGGGCTGCGTGTTTGCGCTCGGCGCTAGCATAGGCCAATTCGGCACTGGCCACGCGCGCTTTTGCGCCGATTTGAGTCATCAATGTTGAATGCTTGTCCATCACACCTCGCGTCATTAAATAACCATATCATCGCGGTGCACCAATGCAGCCCGCCCTGCATACCCTAATATCTGTTCAATTTCAGCAGATTTATGGCCCGCTATAGCGCGCGTCTCATCGGCGGAATAGCGCACCAGACCGCGCCCAAGTGCCGCCCCATCAGGACCCAAGATCGCAACCAAATCACCGCGCTCAAACTGCCCGCGTACCGCAAAAACTCCCGCTGGAAGCAGCGATTTTCCCGACAAAAGCGCTTGCACCGCCCCCGCATCCAGCAAAATATCGCCGCGGGTTTTAAGCGTGTTGATCCAGCGTTTGCGCGCAGCTTGCGGGTCGGTTTGGGCTAAAAACCAAGTATGGGCCGCACCATTTTGCAAGGCTTGCAAAGGGCGCGCGACCGCACCATGCATGATTGCCATCGAGCAGCCCCCAGCCACAGCCGATTTTGCAGCCATGATTTTTGTCTTCATCCCACCTTTTGACAGGCCAGATATCGGATCGCCCGCCATCGCCTCGATCATGGGGGTAATTTCTTCGACAAGGTTAAAACGTGTTGCAGTGGGTTCTTGATGTGGATTAGCAGAATAAAACCCGTCAACATCTGACAAAAGAACCAATTGATCTGCACCAACTGTCACAGCAATTTGCGCCGCCAATCGGTCATTATCGCCAAAGCGAATTTCATCGGTGGCAACGGTGTCATTTTCATTCACAATAGGCACAACACCAAAGGATAATAACGTCTCTAACGTGGCGCGGCTGTTGAGATACCGCCTGCGATCGGTCGTGTCCTCTAGGGTGACCAGAACCTGCGCGGTGGTGATTTTGTGGGGAGCAAGCACCTCTTCATAAGCGCGGGCCAGTTGAATTTGGCCCACCGCAGCGGCGGCTTGCGATTGCTCAAGTGCTAACACACCGTCGGCCAAGCCCAAGGCCCCCCGCCCAAGTGCTATAGACCCAGATGAGACCAAAATCACATCCGTACCGCGCGCTTTGGCAGCAACCACATCCAACGCAAGTGCGCGCAGCCAGTCCCACCGCAAACCCGCGCTTCTATCCACCAAAAGCGCAGAGCCAATCTTGATCACCAGCCGTTTGGCTTGGGTCAAGTCTGGCACAGGTCTTTGGCTTATGGCTGCCATGGCACATCCTCGGCGGGGGCAAATCTACTTTTCATAATTTCGCTATAGACCAACCTCAAAACATCGGTGAGACCCTGTTTTGAAACGCCAGACATCACATAGACCGGCCCACCCGAGGCTTTCTCAAGCGCTTTTTTGCGACTCGCAATGGTTTTATCATCAATTGCATCGGCCTTATTTAACACGGTAATACGCGGCTTATGCACCAGCTCTTGGGCATAGGCTTCAAGCTCGCCGATAATGGTACGATAATCTGTGACCACAGTGCTTGAGGTGCCATCAACCAAATGTAACAGAACGGAGCAACGCTCGACATGAGCTAGAAACTGATCACCCAATCCATGTCCCAAATGCGCCCCCTTAATCAGGCCCGGAATATCGGCCATCACAAATTCATGACTATCAATCCCGACAACTCCCAAATTGGGTACAAGGGTAGTAAAAGGATAATCAGCAATCTTAGGTCGGGCGTTAGAGCTCGAGGCTAAAAAGGTTGATTTACCCGCATTTGGCAGCCCCAAAAGTCCCGCATCAGCGATCAGCTTGAGGCGCAGCCAGATGGTACGTTCAACCCCTTCTTGTCCCGGATTGGCCCGCGCCGGCGCTCGATTGGTCGAGGATTTGAAATGCAGGTTGCCAAAACCGCCATTACCGCCTCGCGCCAAAAGCACGCGCTGACCAATGGTGGTGATATCTGCTATCACGGTCTCTTCGTCTTCATCAATTATTTCAGTGCCCAAAGGCACTTTTAAAATGATATCTTCGCCCGTTTTGCCAGTGCGCTGCGCGCCCATGCCGCCTTGGCCTGACTTGGCAAAGAAATGCTGCTGATAACGAAAGTCGATTAGGGTGTTCAACCCTTCCACAGCCTCGGCCCAGACCGAGCCACCATTACCGCCGTCGCCACCATCAGGGCCACCCCATTCGACGTATTTCTCACGGCGAAATGAAACACACCCCGATCCACCCCCGCCAGAACGAATATACACTTTGGTTAGATCAAGAAATTTCATCTGCGCGCCTTTATGTATTAGTACATCAGCCGATAAAGGCAAATGCGCAAAGGCTCAATCGCCTTTTGGTCGTTTCACTTCGTAATGCTGATTTAATCAAGTTTTCTCAGATAAGTCCATGTGGAACACATGGATTGCTTGCCATACTACAGACTTCGGTATCACCCAGATCGACAAAGCCGTTATTGGTCAAAACTCACTCGGACGTTGGGTTGTATTTATAGGCCTGCGCAAAACGGCGCGGTAATCTTAGAGGTTCGCTGCCAAGGTGGTTTGGCTTCGGGCCCATGTTCAAATTAGACCTTTTAAGCGGTCTTCATCGTAATGATCTTTCTATTTTTTGCAGACCAATATCCCAAAAAAGAAGACAAGGGTCCAATAGAAAAAGGATCGGCTTTACAGCCGATCCTTTCTTTACAATGTAATTGTAAACTTGCGGTTATTCTGCGGCTTTCACTGCAGGTAGCACAGAAATAAATGTGCGCTGCTTGAGACCTTTTTTAAAGGTCACATGGCCGTCGACTACAGCGAAGATCGTGTGATCTTTGCCCATGCTCACGCCTTCGCCTGGAAAGAATGTAGTGCCGCGTTGACGCACGATGATGTTGCCTGGGATGGCCGCTTGGCCACCAAACAATTTCACACCAAGACGGCGACCAGCCGAGTCACGGCCGTTGCGGGATGAACCGCCTGCTTTTTTATGTGCCATCTGGAATTACTCCTTTGATGCTGCAGGCGCTTTGGCTGCGCGCTTGGGTTTTGCGGGCGCGTCAGCGACAGGTGCTGCTTCGGCTTTCGCTTTTGGAGCTGCTTTAGGTGCTGCTTTTGCTTTAGGAGCGGCCTCAACTGCTACGGAGACGGCTGAATTATTATGGGCAGAGCGGCGCGCATCTGCAGTGCCGGTTGCGGCCATAATACCCGTTTTTTCACCACCTTTAGCCAAAACGTCAGTCACACGTAACAAAGTCAAATGCTGGCGGTGGCCTTTTGTGCGCTGCGAGCTGTGCTTACGGCGACGTTTGACGAAGTGAATGACTTTTTCGCCTTTAATTTGGGCTATAACTTCAGCTTGAACAGCCGCGCCAGCCACGAAAGGCGCCCCAACGGTGACACTTTCGCCACCAATCATCAAAATATCATTGAACTGGATTTTGTCTCCAGCTTCGGCAGCCAATTTTTCAACGCGCAGCACATCGCCTGCTTGCACTTTATATTGCTTGCCGCCTGTTTTCAGGACCGCGAACATGGTCTTTCCTTTTTGCTTTCGCGTCTTGTGGTCCCAACACCAAGTGGTGCTGATGTTTATTACCGCGGACTGCGCGCCATTATGGCGTCATAAATATATAATCACAGCTGAGTGTATCTCACCTGTGATTGAGGGCTTATCGATTAAGCGCCCCACAAAGTCAAGCAAGATTGCTGGCTTTGGTCCGAATTTTCGAAAATTTCAGGCAAAATGCAAAAGTTGCGGGATGGCAGTAACTTTTGGCAAAGAATATCCTTGCGCCCACAATCATGGCCCGTTAAATCGCGCTATACCACAAGCACGGAGAGGTGGCAGAGTGGTCGAATGCGGCGGTCTCGAAAACCGTTGTCGGTTAACGCCGACCCAGGGTTCGAATCCCTGTCTCTCCGCCAAATAAATAAAGTCATAGCATCATAACGAGTAAATTCCTTATTTTTAAGGATTAATTAGTAAATATGTTGACAACATAACCCTGTGACAACAATATTGACCACAATTATGACAACAGTTTTGACAACAGAACTGTCGCTAAGGTGGAAACATATGCTCAGATCACGCACAAGACGACTGCCGCACAAACTACACCTCATAAAAAACAAATGGCATGTCTTGGTTGGTATTCCAGTTGAGATACAACATACATACAAACAAAAAGATAAGCGACTACAACGCTCAACGTCCACCAGCGATAAAAAGCTAGCGTTAGAATATGCCCCTACCATCGTTGAAGAAATTGAACGTGAGTTTTCTAATCGTTTAACGAGATTAGATAGCTTTGTTGAAGGCCTACGGCACATCTTAGAACGTGAAGGGTTTGAGGTATCTGAATGGTA
>Ga0115566_10002677_pt1 | contig 14636 bp, 11 predicted proteins | sample COGITO_mtgs_1204_3_FD_87173 | JGI IMG/M metagenome (GOLD analysis project Ga0115566, IMG submission 87173) | Pelagic marine microbial communities from North Sea - COGITO_mtgs_120405 | ecosystem: Environmental > Aquatic > Marine > Epipelagic | place: Germany:Helgoland, sampling site Kabeltonne...
GACGTCCATATACAGATGGACTAGGCGCAGAAAAAGCAGGAGTTAAACTAGATGACAAAGGAAGAATAGAAACCAACGATCACTTACAAACCAATATTCCGACTATCTACGCGATAGGTGATGTGGTAAAAGGTGCTATGCTTGCCCACAAAGCAGAAGAAGAAGGCGTGATGGTTGCAGAAATATTAGCTGGACAAAAACCCCATATCAATTACAATCTTATCCCAGGCGTAGTATATACCTGGCCTGAGATTGCAGGAATCGGCCAAACAGAAGAGCAACTTAAAGCTTCAGGAATAAAATACAAAGTAGGTCAATTTCCATTTAGAGCCAATGGTCGTGCAGTTGCAGGCATGGATACTGATGGTTTTGTAAAAATACTAGCCGATGCAGAGACGGATGAAGTAATTGGTGCCCATATGATAGGACCACGTGTTGCCGATATGATTTCTGAAATCGCCGTTGCGATGGAGTTTCGTGCAAGTGCAGAAGATATTGCACGTATTTGCCATGCCCATCCTACTACCAGTGAAGTAACCAAAGAAGCTGCACTAGCGGCTACCGGCAATCGGGCGTTACACTCTTAAGTTAACTGCGCCATCTAAAATTTATATTCTATCCCAAACTTTAGACCATGCGTGATAAGTTTCTGATCGTAACTTTTCATTATAGAGTTTAGTGATATGGTATAATTATATAGCGTAAACACATTTATATTGTTGAATATGGTAAATTTCGCTCCGGTTGACACGTGTGGTTGATAGAGTACGTTAGTAAGATAATCAGCAGATAGCAAACCTACTTCGTATACGATTTGACCATCCACATTCCCTTGATTTATGGTATAAAGACCTTTTTGATTTTGCAAAAATGAAGTGGTAAACCCCAGCTCTCCAAACAACTTAAATCGATTGAATGATTTTTGATATTGAACCACTAACGGAACATTAACATAGCTTAATCGGGTTTCGCAATCCTTGCAGGCTGTAAAGACTGACGAATCGGTTGTAGCTTTAATTTCTTTTTTGATTAATGATATGTTATTTCCCGAAGGAGTCGTCGTATAAGTACGTTTTATGATAGCATAAGAAGTATCGTACGTAGTTGCATATGTAAACGATTTATAATTGGTTTTTTCTCGTATTACGGTTTGTCCTAGTCCTAATTTGAGCGCCCAATCCCCTAGCTGTACACCAAAATCTAAACCGTAATTGGTAACCCTAAAAGGAATCTCGTCGGTCTGAATATGATACAATTCACTTGATACTTTTTGTTTGGCGTAAGCAAAATTCCCTGCGTAAACACTCATAAAATAGTGCACTGGAGGTTTGTGAGGTGTTAATACGATTGCACTCCATAACGAATCTTCATCATCCACTTTTTCAGGTATATTCCAAGTGGTGTCTACTTTCATTTCGTTTACAAGATTCATCCATTTCGCATCCTGCCAATTAATAACCATTTTTAAATCGGATTTTTCATTTTCTACGAGTTGAGTGAAAACCTCTGTTTGCTGCATTATCTCGGAGTCCATAAAATCTAAATTATCGAGCATCCAAGGTTCAGAATACAATTTATTCTTACCTTTAATTTGCGTGTATGGATTCCGTTTGGGGAAGATTTGGCTTTTGCCGAAAATAATATTCTCATTTTTACGACGAGATGTCTGAGATAAATTCTTTGCTCTTTTTTGAGCGAAAGCTTCCTCCCATTTTGGAGATTCCTTAATGATGCTTGATGCACTTGTATTTTGCCCCTTAGAAAACAGATGAGGTTTATTCCCTTTTTTAAGAACACTGTAGGATAAGACACATAATACTATAAGCGCAACTGCTATCCCGGTTCGGAATAGCCAAAAGACCAATACGCCTTTGCGATCATCCTCTAACAATTCTTCCATTCTATCCCAATCCGCTGAAGAATAGGGAACTGTTGGTTTGCCCAGTTTCTCTTTTAAAAAATCATCTAACGTATTCTTCTGACTCATTTTATTAAGCTTCTTTTAAAATTCTCATTTCGTTGTCTTTCTTCTAATAAGGTTTTCATCATTCTCCTAGCTCTATTGAGGTGCCATCTACATACTCCTTCAGATATTTTTAACAGTTTTGCAATTTCTTTATGCGAATACCCATCTATCACAAAAAGATTCAGTACATTTTTTTTAATGGCAGGTAATCGATGAAGAAGTTCTAGCACGTCACTTTCTTCTAAATTCTGTTCCCCCTCATTCAAAACAAGATTTTCATCTTCATCTAGGTCCTCCGTGACAACTATTTTGCGTTCATAACTGGCGTTTTTTCGATATTCATCTATGCTGGTATTTATCGCAATATTTCGTATCCATGTGGCCAAGGCAAATTGGCTATCATAGTTATTAATACTTTTAAGCACCTTAAAAAATGAGGTATTTATAAGGTGACTAATCTGATTTTGGCTTGCAGAATACCGACTCGCAATATTATGTAACAGTGGATAGAATGCCTTATATAATGCATTCTGAGACCTCCTATCTTTGCGAATACAGCCTGCTATAATTTCGTCTATTTGCAAAACAAATTAGAAGACACATGATGTGCCTGCCTACTTAAATTTTTGATTATTTGGATAAAAACAACTTTTTGGTTGTCATTTTGTCTCCCATGGATATCTGCACAAAATAGATTCCATGTTTAAATCCGTTCATGTCAAGTTGGATGTGCGAATTAGAAGTGCTTATCCCGTCTTTACTCCCAAGCACCTCTTGACCATACGCATTTAATACTTTAATCTCTATCGGGGCATTGATTATATTCGTTAAAGCAACCGTTACGATACCATTGGTAGGGTTAGGATACAGCACCACGTTAGTAGTTTTTTCAATGCTCGAAACTCCTAACTCTTCCTGTGACAGGATATTAACTGTAAACCCGTCTTTTTTAAGAACTTCACCCTTAGAATTCATGCCAATAGAATCACAAAACTGACTGTAACAAGAATTATCAAGATCAATAATTGTTAAGCAAAGTTCGTACTTTCCAAAGGCCGCATACTCGTGAGTTGGCTTTGCAGATGAACTTATATTTCCATCTCCAAAATCCCATATATACTGTGTTGAAGGAGTAGTGTTGGTACTATTATCTACCACATACATCGTATATGCTATATTTGTGTCTACTGCTATATAATAGGATGCATTACAGTTAAACAGCGCCGGAATAGTTACTGTTTTACACAGTGAATCACAAACTCGACCATAGGCATCTAAGACATATAAACAAACAGTAAAGTCCCCGCTATACGTGTACTCATGATCCAACGAATTGCCATTGGTTGTATCTTTTGCCCCGTCCCCAAAACTCCATATACGAACAATTGTTGAGTCTGCATTTGTAGAATCTGTTAGGTAGATTTGCGCATACTCTCGTGTAAGCGAGAAATTAGGAGTTGGGCATTGCTCGTTATAAGGACATCCTGTAGAAGGCGAACTAAGTAAGTTAGCATAATCTACCCGTCCATAAATATTAAAATTATCCTGGTAGTCAGAAATGCTTGCATTTATTGCTAAGGTATCTGTCGTACCCCAATAGTTGGAGGTCAGATCGATCCTTGTACTGCTTGTAGGGTTAGGATTTGAACCCGCAATGCGTACTTTTTTAGGCGTATTATCGAAATTATTATAATGAATATTTAATATCGGATCGATGTAATTAGCGGTATATCGCTCAAGGCACAGTGCTGCAGAATAGGATCGCGTAGCGTCATAACCAACAGAGTCTAAATTATTGTTTTTGAAATTAAACGTGTTTTGGATTTGACCATAGAAGCCCACCAAAATACCATATTTGATATCAATAAAATCATTACATAAGAGGTCTAAATCCCCACGTTGTCCAAATCTGATTTCGTCTAAGTATTTAAAAGTGTTTCCTTTAGCATAGAATATACCTGTAATTTGCAAACCCCGGGCGTAGCTAACAGAGCTATTCAGCATGACCGTTTTTAAAGAATCTCCTGAAAGATATATTGCAGTTCCTTGGTGATATGACGTGCCTTTTACACCTTCTATTTCACAATTTAAAATAGTTAGATTAGACTTATCGTAACCAATGTTGTAGGCATATATGCTATAGTATCCATTATAAACTCTCGAATTTTCTATTCTAAAATTGGTGCTTTGTATGTCAAATATTTTGTTGGCTACACCGGTACCTTCTACATCAGCATATCGTATAATTGCTTCTCCACCTTTAGCTGCGTAGCGAATGCCACTTTTTTGTTTATAGTTAATGATCAACCCTGAGACATGCACAATAGAATCTGCCTTGCCGAGGATGTTGAATGCTCCGTCAATATACAATGTGGTATAACCTCCTGCTCCGATAATTTCTGCACCGGGCATAACTGTGACGGTAACTCCTGTATCAATATAAGTGTTTTGTGGCAGAGAATAGGGGCTTCCCGCTGCAGTCCATACTTGATTGCTTAAGATAAGTGGTGAAACTGTAGTTTGTGAAAACGAATAACTAAGTGAAAAAAAAGAAAATAAAAAGGTAAGTAATCTATAATTCATATTTGATGGTTGTGTACTCCTATATACGCAAGCTGTACCTGCGATGTTAGGGAATAAATAAAGAAAAAATGAATTGAACGCTTAAACTTCGTAATTTTAGGCTTTCGCTAATCCACCTAAAATACCATTTAAGGTTTCTGATGGACGCATTATACGGCTTGTTTTAGCCTCGTCTGGCAAGTAGTACCCTCCAATATCTGCTGGCTTTCCTTGTACCGCAATCAATTCTTCATTAATTCGAGCTTCATTACTGCCTAAAAGTTCTGCTATAGGTCCAAACTTAGCACGTAACTCAGCGTCTGCATCTTGGTTAGCCAAAGCTTCTGCCCAATACATAGCTAAATAAAAATGAGACCCTCTATTATCTATTCCTCCAACAGCTCGTGCAGGAGATTTATCATTTTCTAAAAACTTTTCTGTTGCAGCATCTAATGCGTCTGCCAAAACCTTAGCTTTCGGATTATCATAACGCTCGCTTAAATGCTCTAAACTTACGGCTAAAGCCAAAAACTCACCCAATGAATCCCATCGTAAATAGTTTTCGTCTACCAATTGCTCCACATGCTTTGGTGCGCTTCCTCCAGCACCTGTTTCAAACAATCCACCACCATTCATGAGCGGCACTATACTTAGCATTTTAGCACTGGTACCTAACTCTAGTATGGGGAATAGATCTGTTAAATAATCCCTTAACACATTTCCCGTTACAGAGATTGTTTCTAACCCGTTTTTTACTCTTTCTAACGTATAATGAGTAGCTTTCTCTGGGCTCATAATCAGTATTTCGCATCCGGTAGTATCGTAATCTTTTAGATACATATTTACTTTTTTGATAACCTCTGCATCATGCGCTCTTTCTTCATCAAGCCAAAACACAATAGGTGATCCTGTAGCCTTTGCTCTATTTACCGCCAATTTAACCCAGTCTTGAATAGGTGCATCTTTTACCTGACACATGCGCCAAATATCTCCAGCCTCCACCTTATGGCTTAATAAAATGTTGCCATTACTGTCTATTACGGCTACTTTACCCTCTTTTTCTATTTCAAAGGTCTTATCATGACTTCCGTATTCTTCTGCTTTTTGAGCCATTAATCCTACGTTAGGCACTGTGCCCATAGTAGTAGGATCAAAAGCACCATTCGCTTTACAAAAATCAATTGTCGCACTAAATACAGATGCATAACTGCTGTCTGGAATCACGGCATTGGTATCTCGTTCTTTGCCGGCAAAATCCCACACCCTGCCACCGTTACGAATCATAGCAGGCATACTCGCATCTATAATCACATCACTAGGTACGTGAAGATTTGTAATTCCCTTATCGCTATTCACCATACTTAAATCAGGCTGCTTTTCCATTACATCCGCTATATCTGCAAGGATTTCCTCTTTTTTGGTAGATTCTAGCTCGTCTAACTTGGCTAGTAAGTTTCCAAAACCATTACTCAAATTAACACCCAACTGCTCGAAAATGGCACCATGTTTTTGATATAACTCATCAAAATAAACGCGAACGGCATGCCCAAATATGATGGGGTCTGAAACCTTCATCATCGTCGCTTTCATGTGCAATGAATAGAGCGTTCCGTCTTTCTTCGTATCGTCAATGGTACCTTGTAAGAATGAAAGCAACGCTTTCTTACTTGTAAAAGTTGCATCTATGATCTCGCCAGCCAATAATTTACTTGCACTCTTTAGTTCCGCAACATTACCGACTGTGTCCGTATGGATAATAGTATAAGTAGTTGCTTCTGCAATCGTCACAGACGTTTCGTTATTTCTAAAATCGCCTTGCTGCATCGTGCTTACTTTGGTTTTGCTATCTGCAAACCACTTACCCATACGATGTGGGTTTTTCTTTGCGTAATTTTTTACTGCTTTTGGAGCTCTACGATCTGAATTACCCTCACGTAACACAGGATTTACTGCGCTACCCTTTGTTTTGCCGTATCGCATAGCTATTTCTTTTTCTTCATCTGTTACCGGATTATCTGGATAGTTAGGGATTTTGTATCCTTTGGCCTGTAATTCTAGGATGGTATCTTTAAGCTGAGGAACAGATGCTGATATATTAGGGAGCTTAATGATATTGGCTTCCGGTTTAGTAGCTAATTCTCCCAGTTCTGCCAAATGATCACCCACACGTTGCTCAGGTTCCAAATATTCAGGAAACTGACTCAAAACGCGCCCCGCAAGTGAAATATCTCTTGTTTCTACCTTAACCCCTGCCGCACTCGTAAATGCTTGCACAATGGGTAAAAAAGAAAATGTAGCTAACATTGGAGCTTCGTCGGTCTTGGTATATATTATTTTCGGCATGGTTAAATACGATTTTTGAATGGGTGCAAAGGTATTAGTTTTTACAAAAGAGAACCAAGGGTAACACTATTGTACCCATAAAATTCTATTATAGAATCTATCTATGTATAGGAAACGACATACTAAAAAATATCTTTTTACTGGAACGCATAAAAAACAACTAATTCTAATACATTTGCCCCAACAAAGGGGTGCTTTGCAGACCATAATGTCTACATTGCTGAGATGATACCCACGATTCGCTTAGGCGAACGAAACCTGATGCAGATAATGCTGCCGTAGGGAATAAAAAGATGTAACTGTATCTCTCGACACTCCTGTAATTTTAAAATTAAACACAGGAATGAAACAAAAATCAAGTATAAGCCGCCAGGTAGCTTCTTTAATCTCACTAATTGTAATATCTACCATGATATGCACGGGGCAAAACACTTTTAATGCTCAACTAAAAAATGCAAGTAACTATGAACCAGTTGCTTCTGCGTTTATTAGGTTAAGTGACAAGAAAAAAACATTTACCGCCTACTCTACCGAAAATGGTTCTGTATATATAGAAAATATTCCTGCGGGCCATTACCTAGCTTCTATCACCCACGTAGGACATAAAACATTAGTTGATTCTTGCATGGTCTATGTTAATTCACAAAACGCTCCCGAGAAGATTTTCTTTTTATTGCCTGATATGGCATTTTTAGATGCGGCAGTCATTACCACTGTGCGCGCGAAAAATACTACTCCTTCCACATTTACCAATATCAAAAAGGAAGAAATAGAAATGATGGATCAAAGTAAAGACTTCCCGTTTTTACTGAACATGACTCCAAGTACCGTAATCTCTTCAGACGCTGGAAATGGCGTGGGTTATACTGGAATTCGAGTACGTGGCATCGATCCTACTCGCGTAAACATTACCGTGAATGGCATACCTATAAACGATGCTGAAAGCCAAGGAATGTATTGGGTAAATATGCCAGATCTTGCCAGCTCCACTGAAAGTGTACAGATACAACGTGGTGTGGGCACGAGCACAAATGGTGCTGCTTCATTTGGTGCAAGTGTAAATATCAGAACAAATGAATTACCCAAAGAATCCTCTACGCAAACAAGCTTTGGAGTAGGAAGTTTCAATACACAACGATTTTCGCTGCTCCACAACACAGGTAGATTAAAAAATAATTGGGCGTTTCAACTCAGAGGAAGCTTAATACAAAGTGATGGCTACATAGACCGAGCAAGTTCAGATTTAAAATCTGCTAACTTGGTTGCTGCTAAATATTGGGATAAATCTGTTTTTAAAACCAATATACTGATTGGAAGCGAACGCACATATCAAGCGTGGTGGGGAATACCTCAGCCCGTTTATAAGGGAGATATAGCAGGAGAAAATAGATATATAAATCAACTTTATATAGGCGGAACTGATCTTCAGAATTTACAAGAAAGTAATAGTAAAACCTATAATTACTATACCTACGAAAATCAAGTAGATCGCTACACACAAAATCACTATCAGTTTTTCTTTGACCATGCCTTCAGCAGCTTTTTAAAGCTGAATACGGCGGCGTATTTAACCACAGGTAAAGGGTACTTTGAGCAATTTAAAGCACAAGAAACACTTTCTGATTACGGCATAGGAAGCGTACAACCTACGGGCGATACTTCCTTTGTAGGTGATCTGACACGAAGAAGATGGTTAGATAACACCCTAGTGGGGACCATTGCTAATGTGACGTATAATCGAAATAAATTTGAAACGATTATAGGAGGTGGGTTAAGCAGCTACAATGGTCGTCATTTTGGAGAAGCTATCGCCACCCAATTCACGGGTTATGAAGCCATAAATGCTATTTATTATGATAACCAAGCGACCAAAATAGATGGCAACTTCTATGTTCGTCAGTCTTATAACTATAATAACTTAATTCCGTATATTGACTTACAGTATCGCTTTGTGAACTACCAGTTTGAAGGATTAGATGATAGTCTAAAATTAGCACCACAAGAAGCAAGCTACGGCTTCTTTAATCCTAAAGTAGGGCTTACCTACCTCCTTAAAAACAACACCTTTTACGGCGTATTTGCCGTAGGTAACAGAGAACCGGTTCGCGATGATTTTAGAGACAATAAAACCAGTATCAGGCCACTTCATGAAACAATGGAAAATGTAGAAGTAGGATATAGATATGCTAACAACAGAAAGCAGCTGAATGTAAATTTATACACCATGCAGTATACTAATCAATTAGTACTTACTGGAGCAGTGAATGATGTGGGGCAAGCCATTCGCACCAATGTAAAAAATAGCTATCGTAGTGGTATAGAAATTGATTTTCAATACCCTATTACTAAAAAATTACAAGGCGGAGGTAACGTTACACTTTCAGAAAATAAAATTCAAACCTTTACTCAGTTTACGGATGACTGGGATAATTGGCCAATACAAATTAGTAAGCAATTTATAAATACCGATATAGCCTTCTCTCCGAACACCATTGCTGCAGCTCTTTTGAGCTATCAAGCGAACACATTTTTTACGTTAAATGCCAGTGGCAAATATGTCGGCAAACAATATTTGGACAACACGCAAAACGATATGCGAAGCTTGGATGCTTTCACCAATTTAGATTTTAGTATTAACTACACCTCTGCCGAGTTAAAAGGTGCTAAAAAGATCAATGTTGGACTTTACTTAAACAATGTGCTTAACCAATTTTATGCCCCCAATGGATATACCTTTAGCGGATATTCAGGTGGTGAAAGACAGGATTTCAATTATGTATATCCTATGGCTGGTTTTAATTGGATGATGAAGGTGAATGTTCTCTTTTAAGAACTAGTAATAGGTGTTGGATTTTATGGTAACTTTCTACTTTAGTATAGATTCCCCATTTAAGTCTGTTGTTAATATATCACTCATATAGTCGAAAAAAGGTCTTATTGCCATAAAAGTCTTCATCACTTCTTCAGGAAAAGTGGGGTTCAGCACTTCTTCGTCTGTGAACTTTCTAAATGCATAGAATTGTTTCATTTGAATCCATTTAATATGGGAATGTTCTTTGTCAAAGTTCCGCGGAGCCGTTGCGAGTCTGTCACCTCTTAGCTGGTCAAAATAGCGTTTAAATGTTTTATCCGTAGTTATTTTAGTGATAATCGACTCATCCAGTTCAAATTCCTTTCGAATTCTGAATAAATCCTCTTTTGAGGGATCATAAAATCCACCTCCGACTACCGTTTGATTCCCTGGCTCAATACTCAAATAGTAACTACATCTCCTTGACTCTCCTAAGCGCGTGTAATACGCGCTAAAGTTAGATTTATAGGGCGATTTATTATTGCTAAAGCGTACATCACGATTGATCCGAAAAATCTTGGAATTCTCAATTTTATCAACCTCATCTAACTGACGATGGATTTCTTTGACCAACGTTACGACCTCACCACGAGCTTGATCATAGGTCTTTTTATGCAGGGCAAACCACTCCCGAGTGTTGTTGACAGCTAGCTCTTTTAAAAAAGAAAATGTAGTCTTAGTTAGCATAAAAGATTCGCAATATGCGCTATAATTTTAGTAAAGCCTAGTTCATCTAGGCACAAAAAAACGCCCCCAAGTATATTGGAGACGTTTTAATTTTTTTTGAGACTGAATTATTCAGCTACAGTAGCAGTTGAATCTGCAGTTGCTGTAGTATCAGCTGGCATAGCCGCTGCTTCAGCTGCTGCCATAGAATCTGCAGTTGCTGCTGCTGCAAGAGAATCTGCAGTTGCTGCTGCTTCTGCAGCACCATTGTCAGATTGAGAACAAGAAGTAAGTGTGATAGCTGCAACAGCTACTACTAAAACTAATGCATTTCTAAGTTGTTTCATTTTGGTTTGTGTTTAAATGTAATAATAGTGCAAATATGTATTTTTGGCTAATATCTTGTTACTCATTCGTTTATGTTTTAAACAAAATATGTCTGTTTTGCCAATAATTTGTCGTAACACATTGATTTTCAAGTGTATTATTTTTTTATTAAATTTGAAAATAGAGCTTTAAACAGCTCATAACATCCCTTTATTATCACTTTTTACGGGGTAAGCACACATTACACCAGCATTTTTCTGCGTAAAAAGGCAAATAAGCTTGGTGAAAAACCAGAAAAAATCGATTACAAGAAATTATATAAGCACTTCAATATTTATGTGCTTATTTGAAAAAAGAAATTTACGTTTACACTATTTGACATAGATTTGCACACTAAATAAGAGAATAATTTTTTTATTGTTTCTTATATTAAAAACATCGGGATGTAGCTTAGTCCGGCTAAAGTGCACGTCTGGGGGGCGTGAGACCGTGGGTTCGAATCCCGCCATCCCGACAAAAATTTATAGAGTTAGGCGTTTCATGAAAAAGTCTAAGAAGCAAATTTAAAATCAATGGTAAGTTTTAAGGAAATAATAAGTGGAGGTGTGCCCGTTTTGGTAGATTTTAGTGCAGAATGGTGTGGCCCATGTAAAATGATGGTCCCAATTCTAGAACAAGTGAAGAAAGAACTAGGTGAAAAAGTCAAAATTGTTAAAATCGACGTAGATAAAAATCAATCTTTGGCCAGCACATATCACGTACAAGGAGTTCCTACTTTAATGGTTTTCAAACAAGGAAAACAAGTTTGGCGCGAAAGTGGTGTAAGGCAAGCGAGTGAACTAGTTACTATTTTGAAAAGTTAGATTAGAGCTACGTGGTAATTCACGGCCTACTCTAGAGATCTAAACGTCTAATCCCTACGGCAAGTACTCTTTCTTAAAATTAGGTTTACGTTTCTCTAAAAAAGCATCACGGCCTTCTTTAGCCTCGTCGGTCATATAGGCTAATCGTGTAGCTTCTCCAGCAAATACTTGTTGACCTACCATGCCATCATCGGTTAGATTCATGGCAAACTTTAACATTTTGATACTCGTAGGCGATTTTTCTAAAATTTCTTGAGCCCATTGGTACGCTGTGTCTTCCAACTCAGTATGTGGTACAACCGCATTTACCATTCCCATGTCAAACGCCTCTTGAGCGTTATAATTCCTACCTAAGAAGAATATCTCACGTGCTTTTTTCTGCCCTACCATTTTGGCTAAATATGCAGAACCATATCCACCGTCAAAACTAGTAACATCAGCATCTGTTTGTTTAAAAATAGCATGCTCATTACTTGCTAAGGTCAAATCACAAACCACGTGCAAACTATGCCCACCGCCTACCGCCCATCCTGGCACAACTGCTATTACCACTTTAGGCATAAAGCGAATCAAGCGTTGCACATCCAAAATATTAAGTCTGTGGTAATTGTCTTCTCCGACATAACCTTTGTGCCCGCGTGCTTTTTGATCGCCACCGCTACAAAAACTATAAACCCCATCTTTGCTGCTTGGTCCTTCGGCACTTAATAAAACCACTCCTATACTTAAATCTTCTTGTGCATCGTGAAAAGCATCTAGCAATTCACTGGTAGTTTTAGGACGAAAGGCATTTCGTACATCAGGCCTATTGAAGGCTATACGTGCTACGCCATTGCATTTTTTGTAGGTAATGTCTTCGTATTGTTTTACTGTAGTCCAACTGATCATAGGGCAAAGGTAATGTGTCAAGTTCAAACTCAAATAAACCCTTTAAGTTAAATTACTAAGTGCTATCTTTGACAAAGTGACGAAATCTTCGCTAGTTATATTACTGTTATTATATAGCCTTCTATCTTTTGGACAAAGTTGGGATGCAACTGAATGGGAAAAAGATATAAAGACGGCTGTGATGGTGGAAGATACCTTTAATTATAATGGATTTAGGATTATTGAAAGGCGGATGTCATCTAGCAGGATTAGACCGATGGATACATTGATAGAAGAAGTATACGGGCGATTAAATATTGAGTCATTAAAAAACTCCACTGATAGCATTATAGTATTGAGATCCCATTCTAATGAGTTTGACATATCACATAGATATGATGGTTTTGAAATAAAAGCTAGATTGGGATTAAAGACTGCAAGGTTGTATGTGGGAGAAGTAATTGGTTTCGATACAGTTTGGTTAGATACACTAGTTTTCAAAATAGTTCCATTAGAACCATTGACTTCTTTGATATCGAAAGATTCTGTTTGTCTACGGCAACTCACGTTTAATCAAGAAATATTCGGAGGACTTGGACGTGGGATGTGCACCTACTTAGTGCCATGTAGAATTACAGAGTTTAAAATCAGAATTGAAGGAAGTACAAATTCTGAATTTGAAGTGATTGGAAGACGTTTGCCCAGCGAGGTGCTTAGTGAATTTTACAAGCTAAAGAATGGAGATGTACTTACATTTTATGACATCGTTGGAATAACAAATAAGTACGAATCACAAGTGAATTTTAAGCCGAGCAGATTGGTTATAAAGTCATGTGATTGGTGATTTGTATTTGAGTTTGAAACTTGAATTTGCGTTTAAAAAGCCTAGTAACTCCCTTCCACGATCACTTTCACCGCCTCAGGAGTAACTGCCTTGTGCTCGCCAAGAGCTATCCAGCCACGCTCACGAAGTGTTTCGCTTACTTTCTCAGCAGTACCATCACAGGCGTCTATGTAGTCTGACAAATGCGTTGGAATACCGAGTGATTGAAAAAATTGTTCTGTCTTAGTAATGGCCATTCTCGCTCGCTCTTCGAGTGTACCTTCGGTTATGTTCCAAACACGTTCACCGTATTGAGCTAGCTTTTCTTTTTTACTCTCTAAGAAATGATGATAATGTCTTGGTGCTATTATGGCTAAAGTTCTTGCATGATCTATACCATACAGTGCAGTGAGCTCATGACCTATAGCGTGAACTGCCCAATCGGTAGGCACCCCTTTTTGCAGCTGTCCATTGAGTGCCATAGTACAACACCACATAAAGTTAGCCGCTGAAGTATAGTCCGCTGGATTCTCCATTACCTTGGGAGCTGTTGCTACAAGACTATTCATGACGCTTTCGGCAAAACGATCTTGTAAGTCTGCACCTATAGGATAAGTCATATATTGCTCCATCACATGGGTATACGCATCCGTTATTCCATTGGCAAGTTGATTCTTTGGAATAGAAGCAATTACAGTAGGATCTAAAATACTAAATTTAGGAAAAAGTCCTGGTCCGCCCATCGCTAGTTTTTGACCAATTTTCCTGCGAGAAATAACCGAACCACTGTTCATTTCGGTACCAGTAGCAGGAAGCGTTAGTACGGTACCAAAGGGCATTCCTATTTCAGTTCTTATCCCCTTCGCCAAAATATCCCAAGGCTCCTCGCCTTCATAAAGTGCTGCTGCTGACAGAAATTTAACACCATCTATAACAGAACCTCCACCTACAGCAAGTAAAAAATCAATTTTTTCCGCTTTGATAATGGTCAATGCATCCATCAAAATTTCATATTCAGGATTAGCAGGTATTCCCCCAAACTCTATGTAGTCAAAATTCTTGAGAGCTTCGGTCACTTGCTCGTAAACTCCATTTTTCTTGATACTTCCGCCACCATACAGCAACATAATATTGGCATTAGGAGGTAGTTCTTGGGTAAGTTTTGCTATGGTATCTTTACCGAAATGTATTTTAACTGGGTTTATTAATTCGAAATTACGCATACTAGAGTAACGAAGTAAACCAAAATTTGTTGGAATTAAGTTAAAACCTTAACTCCTTCACGACAAATCGGGCAAACAGCTCCTCTGAGTACCAGTTATATTTTTTGGTAAGGGCTATCGCTTTTTTATGATGTTCGTTTTTGTA
>Ga0115566_10002679_pt1 | contig 14628 bp, 16 predicted proteins | sample COGITO_mtgs_1204_3_FD_87173 | JGI IMG/M metagenome (GOLD analysis project Ga0115566, IMG submission 87173) | Pelagic marine microbial communities from North Sea - COGITO_mtgs_120405 | ecosystem: Environmental > Aquatic > Marine > Epipelagic | place: Germany:Helgoland, sampling site Kabeltonne...
AGCGAACGGCTGAATTAGTGAACGAAAAGAAAATTGAAGGGATTCGGGATATTCGAGATGAATCCGACCGAACGGGCATGCGCATTGTATATGAATTAAAGAGCGATGCCATTCCAAATGTTGTTCAAAATCACCTCTTTAAGTACACAGCATTACAGACAAGCTTTAGTGTAAATAATATTGCTTTAGTAAAAGGAAGACCTATTGCACTGAACCTAAAGGACATGATGATTCACTTCGTAGACCACCGACACGATGTGGTAGTCCGAAGAGCTCAGTTCGAACTGCGAAAGGCCGAAGAACGAGCACACATTCTAGAAGGTCTATTGATTGCTTTGGATCATTTAGATGCAGTTATAAAGTTGATTCGAGCGTCCAAAACACCAGACGATGCGCGTGAAGGATTGATTTCTGAATTCAGCTTGAGTGAAATTCAGGCTCGGGCGATTTTGGATATGAGACTTCAACGCCTTACTGGTCTAGAACGCGATAAGATCAAAGAGGAGTACGCTGCCTTGATGCTAACAATTGAAGGATTAAGGGCTTTACTTAACGATGAATCCATTCGAATGGAATTAATCAAGTCGGAATTACTTGAAATCAAAGAAAAGTATGGTGATGAGCGCAGAACTGACATCGTTCACGCGGCTGGAGATTTCCGGATCGAGGATATGATTGCTGATGAAGAGGTTGTAGTGACCATCTCCCATCTCGGCTACATGAAGCGAACCGTGCTCACAGAATACAAACGACAGAGTAGAGGAGGTGTTGGTAGTAAAGGATCAGCCACTCGAAATGAAGATTTTCTCGAACACCTTTTCGTGGCAACAACCCATAACTATCTCTTGGTTTTCACTGAAAAAGGGAAGTGTTTCTGGATGCGAGTTTTTGAAATTCCTGAGGGAACAAAGGCTTCAAAAGGACGTGCAATTCAAAATCTATTGAATATCGAGCAAGATGATAACGTGCTTGCATATATCAATGTCGAAAGCCTTTCGGATGAAGAATTCTTGAACAATCATTACATCATGATGTGCACGCGCAACGGTGTAATCAAGAAAACTCCTCTTGAAGCCTACAGCCGACCACGTACAAATGGAATTATAGCCATTGGTATTCGAGAAGGAGACAAATTGTTAGAAGCTCGATTGACAAATGGTAATAATCATATCGTCATGGCTCTTAAATCAGGTAAAGCCATTCACTTCAACGAAGGTGCAGTGCGATCGATGGGAAGAGGGGCAAGCGGAGTGCGAGGAATTACACTTGGTAACCCGAAAGATGAGGTTATCGGAATGATTTGTATTCAGAACCCAGAGGTAGATACCGTACTTGTAGTTTCAGAAAAGGGCTATGGCAAGCGAACTGACGTTGAGGATTATAGGATCACAAATCGGGGTGGTAAGGGAGTTAAAACCCTGAATATTACCGATAAAACTGGAGGCTTAATCGCCATTAAAAACGTGACCGATGACGATGATTTAATGATCATCAATAAATCAGGTATTACCATTCGAATGTCCGTTGAAGAACTTCGAACGATGGGACGCGCAACTCAAGGTGTGAAATTGATCAACTTGAGGAATGGTGACGCTATTGCTGCTGTTGCCAAGGTTAGTGCTATGGAAGACGAAGATGAGGAAGGTTATGATGGAGAAGCTGAAGATGAGGCAAATTCAGAAACCGACCAAGACGATGCAACCGAAAACTCAACCGAAAGCGAAGAATAGTAAGAATCACTTTTCCCTTATAGTTGATTACATACTTTTGAACCAAATTTCCAATTCATGACGAAATCAGTAATTGTGTGCGCGCTTTTATGTGGCACAGTAAACCTAATTAATGCACAAGGGGCTAAGGTCTTGAATGCTTATAACTACATGAACGACAATGAGCTTGTCAAGGCGAAAGCCGAGATAGAGCCAGCCACGACTAACGAAAAGACAATGGCGGACGCCAAAACATGGTATTATCGAGGGTTGATCTATGAGAACATCTATAAGAATTCCTTCGCTGAGAATGAAAAAACTAAGACACCTCTTTTTCCAGAATTAAAGGATCATAGAAAAGGTGCCGTAATGACTTCGGTTGAATCTTATGAGAAAGCCATCGATTTAGATAGTAAGAAAATCAACATGACTGAGGTTAAGCAACACCATGCTGAAATGTCAAAATGGTGTTACCAAGAAGGGGTGAATTTCTACAACGAGAAGGATTATCCAGAAGCAGCTAAGTATTTTGGTAAGTGTTATGACATCAAATTAAACTATGGTCAAACAGATACACTAGCTGCATATAATGCTGGCTTGAGCTATAAATTAGCTGGGGACGCACCTAATGCTGAGCTTTTTCTAAGAAAGGCTATCGATATGAACTATAGAGCGGAGCAAGGTTATCTCGATCTATTGCACATGTATAGTGAAAACGGCAACAAGGAAAAATACAAGGCTACCTTGACAGAAGCGCGTGAGAAAATGCCAAACAACAAGGACATCATACAAGAAGAGATCAATGTTTATCTAGAGTCAAAAGAATACGACAAGGCTTTGATTAACCTAGATCAAGCCATTGGAATTGACCCGAAGAATAAGGCGCTCTTGTATGCGCGAGGAATCATACTTGATAACCAGCAAGCAACATTAAGAGAAGAGGGAAAAACGGATGCTGCAAAGCTGGTTGAGGCCGATAAAGCCTACGCAAGAGCTGAATCAGATTATAAAATGGTGATTGAAATTGCACCTGATGATTTTGACGGCAACTATAGTCTCGGAGCGCTATACTATAATAAAGGCGCGGAAATGTTGAATGATGCGAATAATATCCTAGATGACGCCAAATATAAAGCAGCTAAAGCCAAGGCTGAAAAGCAGCTAACCGATGCACTTCCATATTTGGAAAAAGCACACCGATTGAAAGAAACAGATATTCAAACCATGCAATCACTAAAGGTGATATACGCGCGAACGAATCAAATGGATAAGTTCAACGAAATCAAGGAAAAACTAGAGAATTAGCAAATTAATTCACTGATTTTAAGCATGTAAGCCACAAATAGATATTTGTGGCTTTTTTAATATCTATTTTTACCAAATCATGAAACCCCTAATCCTAAAATCCTTGCTTCTCGCGCTGGCATCCTTGTCAATTTGTGGCTGCGGGGATAGTTGCAGGAAAATAAATTGCCAAAACGGAGGATACTGTTACGACAACGCTTGCATTTGTGAAAAGTGGTACAGTGGAGACGATTGTCAACTTTTGTATAACCGCAATTATGAGGGGAGTTATGAGGGAATGTCCATCGAATCTGGAAGGTCTGTGGCGAAAGAAATCATCGTCATTGCTGACCCAAACATTCCAAATAGACTGCGTATGCAATCTGGGATTTATTTTGACTTGGAAACGGATTCATCTTTCCTGATACCGCAACAAGAATTCAAATACGACTCCCTTTACATCACTATAATTGGAGAAGGTCGTTATGACATTGGCTTCATAGAATTCAGTTATGGCGAGCAGGAAAATCCTTTGGTAAATAAACCGAATTATTACCTCGAACATTTCCAAGGCCAGCGAGCGTTAAAGTAATTTAACGATATGTCGCCAGCCATTTCAGCGCAGAATCCTTCGATTTAAAGACTTTGTACGGAACGGTATTTTTTTTTAAACCGTTTTGATTCCCGTGCAATAATATCATGAATCGTGTCAGCGACTAAAAGGGCAGCAGCTGAAAAATTCCCTAAATCAGCTTGATTACCTGTTGCTAGAATAGCTTCGAGACTCATATCTGCTAAATTTCGAATGTCGAGCAGAATAGGTACAGGAAAGGTTATATCTAAGTTTTTGCGAGCTGAACTATTCTCTGTTGCTTCCATTAAAGTCATGATCCGATCTGGCTTGATGACTGAATGTAGAATTCCATCTTCGAAGTGGTAGATGGTTGATTTAGTTTCGGCTGACATTACTTAACATAATATAAATTATAGATAATTAGTTAAAACGAAACTACCGAACGTAATTATCTTTTGTTCACATCCTTGTTAAATCCTCACAAAAGTGAAATAGAATGTAAAACAGACGTTTAATCCCTAAACGAAGATCATATGCACGACTCTGAATTCTGGTTTCATCATTTTAAAATCAACCTACATGAAAAACGAATCAATTGGAACAATCCACCGACAATTAGCCATCAGGAAAAATCTCAAATTATAGAATCGCTTCAGGCTTGGCAGCTTGGCGAAACATCAGAAGGCAAACAATTAATTGCCGCTGCAGAAAAACATTCCCAAAACTTGGATGATCCGCATTATGTAGATGCAATCAAACTTTTTATCCAGGAAGAACAAAAACACGGTGAAAATCTTGGAAAATACCTTGATTTGGTCGGTGAAAAGCGTATTCAATCGAATTGGGGTGATCGGATTTTCAGGACCATTCGCCACCTAAATTCTAGCATGGAAGTTTGGACCATAACCGTTATCATCGTTGAAAATGCTGCACTTGTTTATTACCAGGCAATTTCTGATGCAGTTAATTGCGTGCTGCTTAGAAGCATTTGTCGAGACATTTTAATGGATGAAGGTCATCATATAAAGTTTCAAAATGAACGACTCTTCTCTATTTTTCAATCGAAAGGAATTTATGCCCGAGCGTTTGCTGTTACCTGGTATTGTATTTTGTTTTTTGCCACTATTCATGCGATTTGGTTTGCTCATTCCAAGGCTTTTAAAGCTGGAGGTATCGACATGAATCGATTTATGCGACAGATGTATCACAAGTTCTTTTACACGATTCGATACATACATCATCAGCCCCTGCCCGAGACCTTATCAGCGCAGTTCGTTAAGGAATTCAATAAATAGATCAACAATCCTTTTTCATATTGACCTTTTCGTTCCAATCATAGATGTCGAGTAATTCGATGTACTCCTCTAACCTCTGCTCCTCGGTCACATCATTGACGATATACATTAAAAACAACTTGTTATTGTAGTTTTTTAGAACGACATAGGTCTTGCGCTCTGGGTTTTCATCGCTGTGTAGTTTCATGTAATACCACCACAGGCCTTTCATACTTTGATACCTATTCACTTGAGAACCATCCATATTGGACTCAACCTCTAACCCAATGTCAGGCATGTGTTTTGAGAACTCATTGAAATAAAACTCCTCGCTGCTGCTCATAATAAAATGATTCACCGCATAAAGGTTTATGTCGCCTAAGCGGTCCGTAACGCGGGAATCAATTAGCTTGAAAACCAAGGCGTTTTTATACAGATTCAGAAAACTGATTTTCTTGCTATCAACGGCTGCTCGATAATAATACCAATCGGGTATGCTAGCTCGCAGGCTTAGAATGCTATTATTTAGTTCGCCATTCTTTTCAGTTGTAGCCGCTGATAACTGACAAAGGCTGATTTTTTGTGAACGCAGGTTTTGACATGAGACGAAAATTAGGAGTATAAAAACTCCCACCCTGAGGAAACGGAAATGCTTTAACCTTTTCAAATCTTAGCTACCGCAACCCACACACTCAAAATGCGAATCGCTTGGCTTTACTCCATTTAGCTTCATTTCGAGGTTGTGAATTTGATCTCGAATCTCCATATCTTCCATGAAATTGCCCGTTAATGTTCCTCTTAATGTCTCGATTTGACTTTGTAGTTCTGCATTCATAATCTTGATTTTCTAGTGACCTAAAAGTAGGGTCGAATTACCCAATCCCTAAACAGCCACTTTTCAGTTATTATAAACATATTGTGAATAGCTTCTGAAAGATTGGCTATTTCTATGTTGCAGCGTTGCGCTAAAGTCTCATTTCACCGTGTGCGAAATGTCACAATAATTCTAAGCGCCAGTTCAGAAGTTTGCGCTTATGAAAACTACCCTTAAGGCCTTGTTTGTTCTAACTGTTTCTATAAACAGCGTTTTCAACGCAATGGCTCAAACGCCAGAAGACTTTGACATCAGCATTCAAGAAATTACGCTGGATGACATTCCGGGACTTCACTCGTTTGTTCACGCCAGTTTCGACAACAAATGGCTGTTGATTGGAGGTCGCACCGATGGTTTGCATCAACGCCAACCTTTTAACGCGTTTTTGGCTTCTTACAACAATGTCTTAGCCTATGTCATCGATCCCACCAACAACATGACCTACTCTGCTCCGTTAAATACGTTGCCTCAGGCCGTGTATGAACAACTGCAATCAACGAACATGCAATTCGAACAGCGCGATTCTATGTTATACATCATTGGCGGCTACGGATATAGCAGCACGCAGGCCGATCACCACACCTATGATAAGCTTTGCGCGGTCAACGTACCTTTAGTCATGAACGCCATTATAAACGGACAAGCCATTGCTACACACTTTAGGCAGATAACCGATACGCGACTTCAAGTTACAGGTGGCTATCTCGATCGATTGGACGACTTTTATTACCTAGCCGGAGGACAAAAATTCGAAGGGCGATACAATCCAATGGGGCCAACTCACGGACCGGGATTTGTGCAGGTTTACACGGATGCCATCAAAAAATTCAAGATCAACGATGATGGCGTTAATTTGAGCATTTCCGAATATTCGGCCTGGACCGATGCCGACAACCTCCATCGAAGAGACTACAACATGTGTCCACAAGTTTTCGCTAATGGCGAATCAGGTTTCACGATATTTAGTGGTGTTTTCCAACCAAATGTAGATCTGCCTTGGCTCAATACGGTCGATTTGGTGGAAACGGGTTACACGGTACGCAATGAATTCAATCAATACCTGAATCAATACCACAGCGCTCACCTTCCCATTTGGGATGAAAGCAACATGGCTATGCACACCGTCTTTTTTGGAGGCATTAGCCGCTACACTTTAGATGAAAACAATCAATTGGTGGACGATACAGATGTTCCCTTTGTGAATACAATCAGCAAAATCGCTCGGTTTGCAAACGACAGCATGGAAGAAGCTAAAATTGGTGAAATGCCCGGACTTCTGGGTTCTGGAGCTGAATTCATCTCCATTGAACAAACGACCTGGTATGACGAGCAAGGCATATTGCATCTCAACAGTTTGCCTACCGAAAAAGTCCTGATTGGATATATTGTTGGTGGCATAGAAAGTAGCGAACCCAATATTTTCACCATCAACGATGGCACCCAAAGCGATGCGAGCACACGTGTATTTGATGTGTATATCCACCGTGGAACGCCAACGAGCATTGAACCCCTTGATGGTGCGCATTATTTCACGACTCGCCTCTTCCCTAACCCAGCCACGTCCACCACTGAACTATTTTTCAATCTACCTGATAAAAACGATGTATATATCGACCTTTTTGATTTAGACGGAAAGCAGTTGAAGTCACTATTTAGTGGAGCAACTACGGGTGATCGAATAATGATAAACACCAATACCTTGGCGAGCGGAACGTACATTGTCCGATTGCGCACGACTCAATACAAAAGGGAGTTGAAGTTGATTGTGGTTCCTGACTAGCCATTGGGCAGTCTATCAAACAGATATATTGCTTTGATTGGGATTATTCAGGCTGTGTACTAGCGCTCGTTTATATTTTCTAGACCCGTAAAAATGAAGATAAATATTGGCCTATATTCGCGTTTTATACCCCTTTTTTAGATGAAACTTAGGCTAGTTTTATTGCCTTTCATACTGTCATGTTGTTGCCTTCAGCTTTTCGCCCAAACGGGACCTGGTGGCGTTGGGAGCTCGACAACCATGAGCACTTGGTATCGTGCCGATGCTGGAACGTTTACCGATTTAGGTACGACAGCGGCCGCCAACAATCAGCAGGTGAGGCAATGGAATGATCAAAGCGGAAATAGCCGACATGCCACACAAAATACATCTGGTAGCCGACCAGTTCTGAGAAACAACAGAGCTAACGGAATACCTGGCCTACTTTTTACCGGTAATACCTTCATTGATGGGCCTTCCCTTGGAATTTCTTCCACGAGTGGTAGCAGCTGAAATGTTTGATGAAATCATTATTCGACAGGACAAAAACTTGCGTGGTAAAACGGAAGAAGAGTTAATCGAAATGATATTGAATGGAATAAAATCCATCGATCAGAACAAACCGATAACCATTATTCCATCGGAACGTGAAGCCATAATTTACGCATTTGAACATGCCAAAAAAGGCTCTATGCTTGTGTTATGCAGTGATGTGGTACCAGATGCGCTCAATCTAGTCATGCAGTTTAAGGAAGAAGAAGTTGAAAGGCTGAAGAAGGCATAAGACCTATTTCTTCTTCTTAGACTTGGCTTTAGCTTTCTTCTTTTTCTTTTCGGCTAGGAAGGCTTCATTTTCATCAATGAGGGATTTCCAGTCGTGCGAAGCACTTTCTATTGAACTCTCTAAAGTATGCTGGTACTCGGTTTTCGTAACCATCAATCGCTCAATGGGCTTGCCTAGGTTAGTTTCAATCTCTTCTAGAATGGTTTTTTCTTCAGCACTGCAAAACGAATATGCTTGCCCTTTGTTTGATCCTCGACCCGTTCGTCCAACGCGATGCACATATTGATCAGACGATTCTGGTAAATCGTAGTTTATTACAAATTCAACATTAGGAATATCTATGCCCCTAGCACTGACATCCGTGGCGATAAGAATTTTAAGCGCACCAGAACGGAAGTAACTCATCGTTCGTTCACGCTCTTCATGTGTTTTATCACTATGTATGGTATCTGTGATGATGTTAACACGTGCCATGGCAGCTTTCACACGTTCGGCTCTCACCTTAGTGCGCACAAATACCAACATTTTCTTATCGGGATTATTTGTCACCAAACCTTCCATAAAAAACCGCTTATCCTCCATTTCGATAAAAGCGACAGCGTGCTCAATATTTTTTGCAACTGGGTCGTTCGGTGAGATTTGAATTCGAATGGCATTTCGCACTAAAGAGTATGCCAATTTCTTAATCTCCTCATTAATGGTAGCCGAAAAGAATAACGTTTGACGATGCTCGGGTATGTGGCGCATCACATCTCTTATATCTTTTATAAACCCTAAATCGAGCATGTGATCAGCTTCGTCTAATACGAGAATTTCAACGCGCTTTAGGTTCAATGAACCTTGACTCAATAAGTCGAACATGCGGCCCGGAGTTACAACTAAAATATCAACTCCTTCTTCGAGTTTTGCAATTTGCGGAGCTTGTTCTACTCCACCGTGCAGACAATAACTTGTGACTCTTGTGTGTTTCCCCAAGGATTGAAATACTTCGAACACTTGGATCGCTAATTCATGCGTAGGAGTCATGACTAAGCATTTGATGCCATTCGGCCTTCGATCGACCTTTCGTTCTTGTAATAAGTGCAGAATCGGAATAGCGAAAGCTGCAGTTTTCCCTGTCCCAGTTTGAGCAATTGCCAAAACATCCTCACCCTTCAGAATAGGCGGGATGGATTTATATTGAATGTCAGTCGGTTTTTTATAGCCGAGCTTTGCAATACTTGTCTTGATACCTTCCGCTATTCGATACTGTTCAAACTTCATGAGCCATTAATTATGGCAAGATTAAGGATAAAGCGCAATAATCGCATTGCAATGAAGGCACGACTGTCGGTGACAAAGCTGCTAGAATAAAAAGCCAAAGTGCGTTAATGATGACCAACTATGTAATTCGGGCCGATATTAATTTACCTTTGCACTCATATTCTTAGCAGACTTTCTGTCAAGGCAGACTCCAAAAACAAGGAATCCCTCTCTTAACTTTCTGATTCGGCTAAGTCCAGCGATAATAATAGATCGCTAAAACCTTAAGACACGCTTAAACATATTGTGTCTTCAAAAGGTAAATTTTATGAGACTCTCAATAGCCCCGCGCAGTTAGTTGCTTGTTTTTCCACCATTATCATAACAATATCGGTTTTTCCAGCGCATGGAAAGAACCAAGAACATACGCCCCGCTCAAAATTTAAGAGCCGAGCAAAAACATTATATGCACAGTACGACATTTAAATCAAAAAACACAAACTCTTCACATTCTGGACCACGCAAACCTTCTAGTTCATTTCGCAGCAGAACAAGCCGTCCACAACAGCGATCAGGCAGACCAACGTCTACTCTTGATCCTAATTTATTAATCAAAAAAGCAAGTACGATTGAAGTTAAGGACTATGTGTCCGATCGATCGTTTAATGACCTTCCAATTCGAGCCGAACTAAAAAACGCGCTTGCTGAAAAAGGTTTTACTCGTCCAACAGAAATTCAAGATAAAACCATAGAAATCCTTCTTGAAGGAAGAGATTTACTAGGAATTGCACAAACGGGTACAGGTAAAACTGGAGCGTTTTTAATTCCAATCATCGAACAACTTATTGGCAACAAAAAGAAGAACTATGCTTTAATCATGGTTCCTACGCGTGAGCTTGCGACTCAAGTTGAAGATGAATTCAAAAGCATGTCTAAAGGATTAAACCTTTTTAGCTCATGTTTCATTGGAGGAACAAACATTAACCGCGACATGCAGAACCTAAGACGGCCAGCGCATGTTATAATCGGAACTCCAGGACGCCTATTGGACCTTGTGAGCCGAAGAATGTTGGATCTGAAGCAATTTAACACCTTGGTATTGGATGAATTTGACCGCATGCTTGACATGGGTTTTGTTCACGATGTGAAGCGCGTTATTGGAGGCATGCAAAACAGACAGCATACCCTACTCTTCTCAGCAACATTGGATAAAACGCAAGAGTCACTAATAGGTGGAATACTTCGCGATCCGGCTCGCATTAAAGTTAGCACAGGAGATAGCACAGGCGATCATATTGATCAAGATATTGTGAGACTTAAGGATGGCGAAAACAAATTTGACGTCCTTTGCACGATGATATCAAACCAAGAATTTGAAAAAGTTCTAGTTTTCGAAGAAACTAAGCACAAGGTAAATCGGCTATGTAAGCAATTAAATAGCGCGGGAATCGAATCCGATCAAATCCATGGCAACAAGAGTCAGAATGCTCGACAGTCTGCTCTGAATTCATTTAAACAAGGTCGCATAAGAGTTCTTGTAGCTACTGACGTGGCGGCTCGAGGTATTGATGTATCAGATGTAACCCATGTGATCAATTACCAAGTGCCGATGACTTTTGATAGCTATATTCACCGAATTGGCCGAACAGGTCGAGCCGGAAAAACGGGTAAGGCATTAACTTTTGTAGCATAGTAGAACAATAAACAATCATTTCACTCTAACTAAAAATTAGATTTTAAACGATGAGACAACTAAAAATTGCAGCAACATTTACGGACAGAGACAATCTGACGCTTGATAAATACTTAAGCGATGTGAGTCGAGAAAGTATGATTACCCAAGAGCAAGAGGTCGAGCTTACGAAGCGCATTAAGCGTGGCGATGCAGCGGCTTTGGATCAAATGGTAAGAGCTAACCTTCGTTTTGTGATTTCTGTTGCAAAGCAATATCAAGGTCAAGGCATGCCACTGATCGACATGATTAGTGAGGGCAATGTTGGCCTCATTAAGGCTGCTGAGAAATTTGATGAAACAAGAGGTTTTAAGTTCATCTCCTATGCGGTTTGGTGGATCCGACAGTCAATTATGTCCGCGATCGCTGAACATTCTCGAACTGTTCGTTTGCCTTTAAGTCAAACCAATAATATCCGTAAGATCAAGCAGGCTTCTGCTCACCTCGAGCAGGCGTTTGAGAGAGAACCTACAACATCTGAATTATCTGAACTCTTAGAATTCACTGAAGACAACATCAACTCTTCTATCGCAAACTCAACTCGGGGAGTGTCGATTGACGCGCCAATGCGTGACACAGAAGACTTTTGCCTAGCTGACACTTTAAGTGGAAACGGTGACTCGGATACAGACCGCGATATGATTCAAAGCTCTTTAGCATTGGAACTTCAACGTTGTCTTGCTCGATTGAACACCACTGAGCGAGAAGTGGTAGTAAGAAACTTTGGTTTGGGAACGGAAGAAATGTCTCTAACCGCAATTGCTTTACAACTCGACTTAAGTAAAGAGCGAGTTCGACAAATAAAACAAAGAGCCCTAAGAACGTTAAGCAAGAATCTGCGAAGCGATATGAAAGCCTATTTAGAATAAATCAATAACAACTTTAACAATTAACTCAATTCAATTTTACACATGAAACTATTCGTTGCTAAACTCGACTATGAAATCACAGGTGACACTCTTCAAACAGTTTTTGAAGAATATGGCACAGTTCTATCTTCTGTAGTAATTACCGATCGCGATACTGGACGCTCAAAAGGCTTCGGTTTTGTTGAGATGGAAAATGATGCAGACGCCAGACAGGCGATCGAACAACTTGATGGAAGCGAGCTACGCGGTCGCCAAATGGTGGTCAAACAAGCTGAAGACAAGAAGCGTGCTCCACGTTGGTAGTCCTTCTTTATTAATGAAGAAAGAAGAGAGTCTTTGGATTTGAATCTTACTTCAATAAATCAGAAACGCCTTTGTATAATCTCTTGAGATTTACAGAGGCGTTTTTACGTTCGATAAGTTATAGCAAAGTTGTACGGGCGAAGTTGTGTCTATGTGGTTTCCTCCTGATCAGTCTTCTCAGCTTCTTCCTGTTCGGTTAACGTTCTATTAACTGGAGCGGAGTCCCAATCGATTTCTGGCCCAGTTGGAGCATCACCATCAGCCTTTTCGACCTTACGCTCTTCCCTACGCTCACGCTTCTCTTTGTTCTTCTTTTGCTTGTCCTTTTCGCGCTGTCTTTTATTAAAAGAATGTGGAGATTTTGCCATATTGCAATGGTACAGAAATTAACGACTGTGTGGCATACGACTTTTAAACGATTATCACCAGTTTATGGTTAAAAAGCGAACACTAACTACCCACCCTAAAAAACTTAACCGGCATAGGCTCTGATAACACTAAAGACTTCAATCCCTCAATGCCATCCACAGCACCGGAACCGGTAGTAATGCTCAAATTTCCGCCTTCAATGACCGTTTCTATTCTGGGCGCTGAGTACACACGCGCCCCGCATGTAATCGCAATCGATTTATGAACATATGCACTCGTTAGCCGTTCGAATTGATCTGCAGCCTCCTCATTGAGTTGAATGCTTAATTCAAATCCGTTAGCTTCGTTTGAAACGGTCTTTGCAGAAAGCACATTACCTGCGCTGAACGTCATTAAATTCCCATTCTTTTTGAGGGCATAGAGTTGAACAAACATCCCATCAATATCATATGGTTCATTGGCCCAGACTGGAATGAACTTATTCCCTATCTCGAATTTAACCATATCGTTCGTCAGTATTTTGTTGATTTGAGCCGTGTCATCAATTGAGGCAAAACCAATAGTCGGGCCCTCACCTATATAATAAAGCCCGTCTTCACCTTGATAAATGGCAGGGCGCAAAACGTTCCACAACGGGTTCTCGGCTGCATATTGATCCAGTGAAATTTCGTTATCAACAAGCTCAATTCCATGAGAATTTACACTATCAATAATCTTCCCTGGCTCATGCGTGATGTAACCTTTATCGCGCAAGGCTGTGTTCAACTCATCCAAAAGTGGATAAATATCGCTGTTGTCTAAAGTTTCAAATAACGCTACTGATGTTTTGGTGCATACCAATTGATCGATGATAGATTCACTGAGCTGAGCGCGTAAATCCATGATCAATTTATTGCCTTGAAACTCTATCCATAGGTTTTCATTTTCTACCCCTTGTGCGATAAATCTATGATGCAGGATTTTTAGTACATCCTGTTCCTGTGGTTGAGACAATTGCTTTTGACCCATAATTTCATATTGGAAGGAACGAAACTCTATATCCCTATTCTCACATGAGGTCAGTGATATTAATGTGCTAATTACGAGAGCTATATATAATCTATGCATCATCTTTTAATTCATAATATCCAACCCAGAAGTAAAGGGCAAACGCTTGGAATACAATGATACAAACCATTTTCGGGGTGCTTCAATAGATTTTTCTGCATGAGAGATTCATTTTACTCGATTCTAAGCAGCTTACAACATTATGTGCACCATTCGCAACAAATGCCCCTATTTACATGCTCTTAATTTGATTCGAAGGTCGGATTGAATTAGATTTAGAGTAATCAATTACATATTAATTACAAATCTCTTGGGACAGATGAGTAAAAGACACATAGCGCTAATAGACGATGATGCAATATGCAGAATGGTCGTTAAAAAGCAAGTAGTGAATACGACACAGAAACTTCAGAATACATCAACGGTTTTGAAGCATTTCAGCAACTAAAACTGGACGCAAATGATCCAACAAAATTACCAGATGTTATTTTTCTAGACATTTTTATGCCATTGATGAATGGATGGGAATTCTTGGATAGAATGGAAGAAATCATTGGAGGCCTGCAAAAGGTTCCTCAAATCTTTGTGTTGTCATCAACCATCAGTGTTGAAGATATTGAACGAGCTGAAAACAACTCACTTGTAAGTGGATTTATACCGAAACCTGTTAAGCTTAGGCAAGTTCAACGCATAGTGAATAAAGCACAGTATTATAGTTTAAGTGCTTAATACCTAGTTTAGAGTAAACCTTATCTTTCAGCGATGAAGGATGTACTTGCTATTCTCGGCCAGGACAAGGTTTTGATGA
>Ga0115566_10002682_pt1 | contig 14626 bp, 16 predicted proteins | sample COGITO_mtgs_1204_3_FD_87173 | JGI IMG/M metagenome (GOLD analysis project Ga0115566, IMG submission 87173) | Pelagic marine microbial communities from North Sea - COGITO_mtgs_120405 | ecosystem: Environmental > Aquatic > Marine > Epipelagic | place: Germany:Helgoland, sampling site Kabeltonne...
GAAAAGAGGGTGCTAAGTTTACAGCCTATCAGCGATTTACTTTTAAGATGTATGCTTTGAAAGCTCGATTGAAACGGATCAAACGAAAAGCGCGTAAGAAAATCGTGGGTTGAGTCAGGCGTTATCCATATTAGAGAGCTGAGAGCTGACGAAGCACGATAGTGCGTAGATGGTAAACTAAAGGTTTGCCCTGAGCTAGCGAAGGGTGACGAGAGCGGGTGCCCTTTGGGCGAAAGAGGAGCAAACTTGAGGGCTGCACACTACGGCATTTGCAGTAGTTTTGGAAGCTCCGGTGCTTTGCCGTGGAAGCCTCGGTAGAGCTTGATCGCGCGTTGGATGATTGCTTGCCAGAGTTTATGGTCCTTACGCAACGCGACTTTCCATTCGGAACCTAGGTAGATGCGCAAGTAGCGAGCGGTGTCGGTTGAGGTGAGGCCGACGTCGAGCGCTGAAAAGAGCAGGGAAGCGAGGTCTTTAATTAGCCAGCGCTGCGGGACGTGCGGGCGGTGTTGCACGCGGTGTAAGTCGATCAGGTTGAGCGGAATCGCTTGGCCGGGTTGCCAGTTGCGGATCAGATCGCGGTTGATCAGGAAGTGGTTGATGTAAAAGTCGCGGTGATTGATGCCTTGCCCATGCATGGTGTGCCCGATTTGCGCGACTTCGGAGATGAGGGCGCGTTTGAGTGTGACCCAGCGCGGGCCGGAATAACCGAGCCAGCCGTGTTTAAAATGTTCGAGCGTTTCGCAATCTTCCAATGCATCGAGCACGACGAACGATTCGATTGCATGCGGATAGCGGCCACGTTCGCCCTTGCCGAGCACGCGTGGCACGCGCAACCCGGCCTCAGCCAAGATGGCCGCGCCGTCCCACTCAGTACGTGCACTGACCACTGGCTTGCGCAGACGATACCAGTCCTTGAGCACTTCCCTCCATCCACAGCCGAGGTGCCGTTTGACGAAGATATGGTGCTCACCCAAACGGGTTTCATACGTTAACCGGTGCTTGACCTCCCGGTGGGTAGTTCCTTTAGCATGAAGAAACCACTCAAAAGTATTGGTGTCTTCGGGCAGGGCGGCTTTTAGAGCTGGATCGAGTTCGAGATACATTAGAAGAGAGTCTATGTGAAATTATCTGGATGCGAGAATGCTTTCAATCAGTTCGGCAGCCTTCGTATGGCAACTGTATAAATCCTCAGCTGCTGCATAGGCTAGGGCGTTCTGGCGCATTGTTCTTCTTTGCTCTGGCGATTGAATGAAGTTTTTTACCGTTTGATTCAGAGTGTGTTGAGAGAACGGACTCTCAATGACGGCTCCTGCAACTGCTCTTGAGATATGTGGCGCGTAGCCACAAGTGTCGGTCGTCAACACAGGCAAGCCGTGAGTGAGCGCTTCGAGGAGTACCTTTCCGGCGGATTCACTATACGCAGGATGCAGTAAAAAATCTGCCGCATTGTAAAAGCGATCCACATCGTCGCGCCCCCCGAAGAAGCGGACGGAGATGGCTGTTTTCTTTGCCAGCGATTGGTAGGGCGCTTGTTTGCCATTGCCAATAACCCAAAATTCTAGATCTTCCACCTCCGAGTGGTTTGCCCGGAGGGCCTGCAGCGCACGGTCTAGACCTTTGATCCGGAAGCCCGAGCCGACAAATAAAGCGACGGTTGCAGCAGGTGTAGTTCCGAGTTCGCGGCGGAGCACCTCGCGTTTTTGGAGAGATTCCTCTTCAGATAATTGTGAGATCTGCTTTACGCCTGGTGTGAGCAAGTGGAATTGTTCATTCGGGGTGCCGTAGTGCTGGTGAAACGCATCGGTCTCCCGGTCCGTTAATACCAGTGTCTGCGGGGTGTGGTTGCCGGAAAAAACTGAAGACTCCAAGGCGGCGTAGTAGCGGTAGCGCTTGCCGAGTTTTCGCCACCAAGGCCAAAACTTCGTTCGTTCTCGAAAACACGGATCTGCCGCAAAATAGATGTCCGCCATTGGGATACGATTGAACGCAATCATACCATCAAACTTATGCGTTGCTTTCACAGCTGCAAGATCACGAAAATAGTGATCGTTGCGTGAAGTATTACTCCAACCTTGCTTTCCGAGCAGGCATATCGTGATTTCATCTGGCTTGGCACCTTTCCAAGTGCGCGTAATCACCGTCACCTCGTGCCCGCGTTCCGCCGTGGCCAAGGCTGTCGCCAAGCAGTCCTCCTGAAGGCCACCGAATGGATAATAATCGTAGAGTGCGAAAGCGATTTTCATTTTGAATAGCGTATATCAGAGCCAATCTGCTCTGCCTCTGTAAATCTCAGAGGCTTTATGACCCACGATTGGGTGCTACCAAGTCACCGTTCCGATCATCTCCCCGTTTGCGGGTTCGCCGCGCTTAATGTCCCTGATCACGGGTTTACCGATGAGTGATGACGAGCCGTCTGACATCCGGATAGCGTGCGAAAACGCTGCGGACGAATGCCTTGCCGAATGAGCCAGTGCCGCCGGTGAGTAGAATGCTTTTGCCTGATAACATAATGATGGGTGGTAGGTCGAAGTTTGAATCGACGCGTATTGTTTGCAAGCTTCGCTTTTTAGCGGCAATATGCAGGCGTCGGTTTGGTATTATTTGAAAATTTTGAGCTTATTATTTCTGATAATGCTTCCACTGGCGAAACGGAATTAATAGGTCGAGAGTATGCTGAGCGAGACTCTCGAGTGCAGTATTTTCGGCACGATGAAAATATAGAAGCGATCAATAATTTCAACTGGGTGTTTAATCAAGCTAATCGAGGTGATTATTTTATGTGGGCTGCTTGCGATGACTTATGGGCGCCTGATTTTATCCTATCACTCTATGATTTGCTGCAACAGGACCCTAAGTTGGAACTAGTATTTTGTTTTTTTGAAACAATTGCTTACGATGGTCAGAGCAAAAGCAGGTTTTATGACCTTAGGCACCTGGAGGTTTGCACCCGCACAGGTGGATGTAAATTACGATCAAAAGAATAGCAAGAATGCGGTTCATCAAATCTGATGGTGTGACTGCTTTATGCTTTGTGGCAATGCCTAATCTTTAGGATCTGGCAGCGCCTTGTTGGCGATGTTTTGCAGTAGCTCGTTCATGAACTCGGCAGGTGTCTTGAGGCCCTCCAGTGCCTTTTTGGCGCGGGAGTTGACCTTGGCCAGACCTTATTCGACTTCGATTGTTCTTTCATTTGAGAATTTATTTACTTTTATGTGACCTAATGAAATTGAATCCATTTAAGAAGCGTTCAGCAACGCCAACTCAACCCTTGTTTCACGTGACTCACGCGAAAGCGGGGTCATCATGGATCTATTCCATTTTAAAAAAGGTATATAAAAATAGTGTGCAGCCTCGGGTTGGGCGAGACTATCAATCTTTTGAATCGGTAGAGAATGGAATCTACTCCGCCTTATTTTTAGATTACGATGAATTCAGTAGTCTCGAATTTGGAAAAGAAGCCCCTTGTTTCTTCATTATGCGTGATATTCGGGATACGCTGGTGTCCTTGTATTTCTCTCATCGATATTCACATGTTGAAAATGAAAAAGTTAAGCAGGCACGCAGAAATATGAAGAATATGACTGATGAAGAAGGCATGCTTTACATCTTTGAGAACAATTGGGAGAAATTTGCTCAAATTCAATTGAGTTGGGTTCGTTCAGGGAAACCAGTCTATCGTTATGAAGATCTTTTCCTGTCACAAGGGAAGTTTTTGGAAGAGATTTTGGATGCTATTCACTTTGAGGTTCCTAAACAGCTGCTCTGTCAGGCCATTGAGGCCAATGCATTTGAAGCCAAATTTAAGAGAAAGCCGACGGAGGTTGATATTTACTCTCATGGCCGTACGGGGTTGCCCGGAGATTGGCAGAACCACTTAACCGAAGAACTCAGTGGATTTATCGATAAGCGGCTGGCTCCGGTTATTAGGGAAACTGGCTATGAGTTATAATAAACTCCAGATTTTATGTTTATTTCAGATTCACATGAGTTAATTGTTCTGCTTCCTCAGAAATGCGCGAGCAAGACACTTCAAATTCGCTTTGATGCTTTGCGTAGTCCCGATTCATTGGATTCAGGTGTTGTTTATGAGGAAGAGCTTGGAAGGTATATCAGTAAGCACGTGACGCTTAAGGATGCTTTAAAGTTGCAGGCTTACAAAAATCGAGAGGGATATCGTAAGGCTTGCTTTGTACGAAACCCTTACGACAGGGTGTATTCTTGGTTTACTTGGATTAGAAGGTCTTTGGATAAGCCCGGTCCGGAGGCTGTAGGGGGACATAAAGAAATTGATCGTATCGAGCACATTAGACGATCACGCGCGAGGAAGTTAGAGAAGATGGAAGAGCTGGATTATGATTTTAATCGCTACCTAAAGCGAAATGAGAAGTCATTTAAGCCAGCGAATCGTTTCACTCATCACAAGAAGAAGTGTCTCGTTGATTTTATTGGATATCAAGAGGACTTTGAGCGGGACTACAATGGGATGGTTAAACTCTTTCAATTACCAGTATCGAGTGTGGGAGATGGTAATGTTGTTAGTGGCAAACGTTGCGCTAAGAAGCCGCCAGAGATGGTCGCATCCGATTATCAGTATGCAGAGTTCTTTGACCGCGAGTCGATACGGATTATTAATCGTCGGTTTAAATTAGACTTCAAATACTTTGATTACCCCATGCTGAAGCCGAGGCATTTTCCACTTACTCTTGGCTGACTCCGTAAGGAGAAATATGCTCTTGTTGAAAGATCTGTTGGGTTAGGCGAAGGCCTTTTCGTGCTTTCTTTCGATGATAGCGCCAGTCCTTTATCCCGCTGAATAGTTGAGCGGGGATGAGGCTCGGGGTAATGACATCGGGTGCATCATAGCCTAGTTTGCTTAAATGGTCCGAACGTTTTGGAGTATAGAACTGTCGGGCCCATCTCTTGCGGTACCAGTTTGAGTAACTCTGTTTCCAGGTGTCCACTCCGGAAGTGTCTATTAGGTTCTTTTTTGAGTGTCGTTTTGGATCTCCTAACCTCCCTCCTATTTCAGGTAAGAGTGTATCTGAGAGTTGATTTTCTTTAGGGAGGTCGAGGAAATCGTTGAGTTTTGCCACCTCTACTGTTGGGGCTGAGAGCAAGTCCTCATAGCGAATTGAACATATCGATGGTGCGTGCTTTTCGGCAAATGTATGCAGTCGATCCCATCCGGTTTCAAAGTCGATTAAAAAATCATCAAAATGCCATTTGCTCTTGAAGAAAGTATTGCTGATTGACGCTGCAATTGCCAAGGGGTGACGCCATAGAATGATGACCTTTGCCTCTGGGAATGTTTTTCTGATCTCTTCAGCTATCAGTGTATAGCGAGGTGTTTTGTCGATGAAATATTTTTTATCTTCCGCGAGATAGCTATAGAGTGACATCATGGACTTATGGATTATTGCTTCATACTTTTTGGGGAAGTCGGGATAATTGTCCCGCAAATCACGAAATGAAAGTTCTATGTTGCTTTCTCTGTAACTTGCGAAGCGTGTTACAGATTCAGAGTTGCCCAAAAAGCGTAATAACAGGCTGGTTTCTCCTAGCGACTTACATGCATTGCTCGTTAGAAGGATGCGCTGCAGGAGGGTTGAGCCGGATCGAGGGAGAGACAGGATGAAAATTGGTGTTGTCATTTAAAAGGGTTGTTGCACTTGTTTGTATGAGCGAATTGCTCCTGAGCACCTTCGCATACTGTAGGGTAACTACTAGCAATTAAAACTATATTTATGAAACCTGATCTGGATATTGGAGTTGTCTTACCCACGCGAAATTCGATGCCTCATATATGCACCCATATTGAGGCATTGAATCAATGGATTGGGCGGGTTAAAGAGGTTGTTGTGGTCGATAGCCAGTCTGATGACGGTACGGTTGATTACATTCGTGAGCACCTGCGCTACTCTAACGTCGTGATTATTGATCACCCGCCAGGGTTATATCAGTCATGGAATGCTGCAATTTGTATGGTCAAGAGTAAGTATACTTACGTTGCTACGGTGAACGATTATATGCCCATTGAAACTTTGGAAGAACTGTATCATCAAGCAGAGCAGAACACTGCGGATATTGTTATTAGTCCGCCGAGGATTGTTTCCGGGGGAGCTTTGAGGGAGGGGTATCAATGGCCAGTTCATTCTTTTATGGAAGTTTCTGGTATGCAACACAGTTATCTTTTGAAGCCTTTAGAACTGCTGGTTTGGAATGTGGTCAACTTGCCAGGGACAATGCTCGGTAGCTCCGCAAGTAATCTTTATCGTACTAGTTTTTTGCACCAAAATCCGTTTTCTCATAATTTTGGGCATGCAGGGGACTCCGCCTTGGCTCTTGGCGCTACTTTAAACGCTAGGTGGCTTTTTGTTCCCCATGTAACCTCTGATTTTTGGTATCACGGCATGGGCGGTAATACCTCCGGAGGAACTGGACGGGGCGTTCGATCAGATTTATATGCTCTAGCTAGTCAGCAAATTGAGGCCATTTCCGGTTCGCTTTCAGGGCAGGAATTGAAGGTGATTAAGGCATTGTCGGAACTGACTAGACTTTGGAGCCAGAAAGAAAACGCAGTCGCTGGATATTTGAGCTATCGTAAGGGGCGTGTGCCATGGGTGTTTCTCCCCGCCGCCTGGAAGTTGCGAGGTATCAAGAATCAGGGTAATCGGAAGATTTCAAAACAAGTTGATGTGGTACTTCAACAGTTGGGCGATTTGTATTGTTACTGAGCACTTGCCCTTATTGTTTATTCGTCGCATTCGGACTTAATTTTATATCTATGATGAAATCTGAAATTTCAGTCATTATTAGTACCTTTGATGATAGAAAATACATTGAGAAGAAACTCTTGGAGGTTCAACGGCAGACTGCATTTGAGAGGGCGGAATTTATATTTATAGAGCCGGCTTCCCCGGGGCGAGAGCGTGAATTGTTAGAGCCATTTTGCGAGGAACATCCGAATTGCCGGTTGATTACATCCGAGGAGTGCCTGAGTCTCTATCAGGCTTGGAACGTCGGATGGGAGGCTGCTACGGCGCCGATTATTTGTATTTCGAATATGGACGATGCCATGCACCCGCATTTACTAGCCGAGGTGATCGATGGTATGGCCCAGAATGCTTGGGATATTACTTCGGTTCTAATTGCTAAGCAAGGTGTCGATGAGGAGATGAATTCGTGGAATCATCAGCGTTTAGCTCGCTTAGAGCTGAGCACGAGGCCTGGTCCGTTTTTTGCCTGGCGGACGGATCTGAGAGGCCGGGTCGGGATGTTTGATGAATCCTTGGTGCTTGTCGGAGATAAAGATTTTTGGTCCAGAATGATTGATTCTGGTCTGAAGGTCGGTGTGATCTCTAAAGTTCTATATTTATATACGAAGCACGCGACTCAGTTATCTAAGAGTGGTGAATTTCGTAGTTTAAAGAAAATGGACCGCAATTCGTGTGAAAATAAGGTGTATCCACAACTTTGGCCGACCGCGTATACGAATCAGGTCAGGTGGGCCCGCGTGCTACGTAAACTTCCATTCTTTAAGAAGTATTACGTGGGGTAGGAGGTTCTTTGGGCGTGTGCTCTGATTATTGAGCGAAATTGATTTGATTTGATGTGCTTTTTTCTATTACCAAGGACAATGGGCTTCGTTTTGAGTTCTGGGCTTGCCATTCCGCAGAGAATGCCGAGTAAATTGTAAGTTACCTTCACATGCTTATCTCTAATCGATACAAACAGATGCTTGCAGCCCAGATAGAAATTATCGAAAGGCATTGCTTTGTGTGCGATCCGCATGATTAGGCATATTTATTGTCAGTTCCGGTTGAGATCGGGGGGCGATTACCGATTCGGTCGATGACGGTAGTCGTGTTAGAAAGTATAAGACGTTTTCCACTTTTCCTATGAAAATACTCCTTACTGGCGGAGCCGGCTTTATCGGATCCAATCTTGTTCGTCTTCTCGTTAATGAAAAGGGCGCTGAAGTTATCAACCTTGATAAACTGACGTATGCCGGCAACACCGAGTCGCTAGCTGATTTAGACCGGAATCCCAACTACACCTTTGAGAAGGTAGATATTTGCGATGTCGATGCGCTCGGTAAAGTCTTCGCGAAGCATCAACCCGACGCCGTCATGCACCTCGCAGCCGAGAGTCATGTCGATCGCTCGATCGATGGGCCAGGGGAGTTTGTTCAGACAAATATTGTCGGCACATATAACCTGCTGCAGGCGGCACTTGTATATTGGCGTAGTTTGCTGAAGGGAAACACATTCCGTTTTTTGCATGTCTCCACTGACGAGGTGTATGGTTCGCTTGCGGCAGAGGCCCTTGGATTTTCCGAAACGACACCTTATGATCCGCACTCTCCGTATTCCGCATCAAAGGCCGCCTCTGATCATTTGGCTCGCGCTTGGAATGATACCTATGGACTCCCAGTGCTCATTACCAATTGCTCTAATAATTATGGACCCCATCAATTTCCTGAGAAGTTGATTCCTGTAGTGATTTTGAAATGTCTGCGCGGCGAGCCGATTCCCGTTTATGGCAACGGCGAAAATATCCGTGATTGGCTCTACGTGGCGGATCACGCTGAAGCGCTCTACCAGGTTCTAACTCGGGGGCGATTAGGAGAAACTTATAATGTCGGTGGCAACAACGAGCGAAAGAATATCGAACTTGTCCGAAGGCTGTGCCAGATGATGGATGATCTTGCTCCAGGGCCGCACGCATACGAGCAGCTTATCAGCTTTGTAGTTGATAGACCAGGGCACGATCTGCGCTACGCGATTGATGCCACTAAAATCCGCGACGAGCTTGGCTGGGAGCCTAAAGAAGATTTCTATTCTGGTTTTCGGAAGACAGTGCAATGGTATCTTGGAAATCAAGAGTGGTGTAAGCGAATCCTTTCCGATGAGTATAAAATCGAACGGCTCGGTAATGTTTAGAATCTGATATTTTCCAAGGCAATTGTTAACCTAAAGAGCATACTATTTTATGAAGGGAATCATACTTGCCGGCGGTGCTGGATCTCGCCTCCATCCTATTACGCTTGCCGTATCGAAGCAGCTCATGCCGATTTACGACAAGCCTATGATTTATTATCCGCTATCGGTGCTGATGCTGGCTGGGATCAACGAGATTCTAATTATCACCACACCCGAAGATCAGCCTGCGTTCAAGCGACTGCTCGGTGATGGCTCCGAACTCGGTTGCCGTTTTGAATATACCGTTCAAAAAGAGCCCAACGGCCTTGCTCAGGCTTTTGTTCTCGGCAAGGATTTTATTGGCGACGACAAAGTAGCTTTGGCGCTCGGCGACAATATCTTTTATGGTTCAGGGTTTGGCGAATTGGTGCGTACTCATACGGATCCAGATGGTGCAGTGGTATTTGCTGCCCCGGTGCACGATCCAGAACGTTATGGTGTGGTCGAATTTGATGATGCAATGCATGCGGTCTCGATTGAAGAAAAGCCTGCTGTGCCAAAGTCGAATTACGCCGTTCCCGGTCTTTATTTTTATGATAACGATGTTGTTGGAATTGCAGAGACCATTGAACCTTCCGCACGTGGCGAATATGAGATTACGACCATAAATCAGGTTTACTTGCAGCGCAAAAAACTCAAGGTGGGTGTTTTTAACAGGGGTATTGCCTGGTTGGATACGGGTACTTTTGCTTCGCTTAACGAAGCTTCGACTTTTGTGCGTGTGATTGAAGAGCGGCAGGATACTAAGATTGGCTGTATCGAAGAAGTTGCTTACTATTCTAAATTTATCGATCGTCAGCAATTGCTGGCTCTAGCGGCTAAGCTGGATAAGTCTGGTTATGGAGCTTACTTGAAACGAATTGCTGAATAAATGGAATCAACAATAAACATTCACCCGATGGCAGATGTGCAGTCGGTCAATATTGGTGTGGGCACTTCGATTTGGCAGTTTAGTGTGGTTTTGCCAGAGGCTCAGATAGGTAACGAGTGCAATATTTGTTCGCATTGTTTCATCGAGAATGATGTTATCATAGGCGATCGTGTCACGGTAAAGTGTGGGGTGCAGCTTTGGGATGGCCTCCGGATAGAAAACGATGTTTTTATCGGACCTAACGTAACGTTTACGAATGATATGCAGCCTCGTTCTAAGCAATACCCAGAGGTGTTTTATCAAACGATTATCCGTGAGGGTGCTTCGATTGGTGCGAATGCGACGATCTTGCCTGGCATCGAAATTGGCCAAGGAGCTATGGTTGGCGCAGGCGCGGTGGTGACTAAATCGGTCGCAGCAGGACTGACTGTTGTGGGCAACCCAGCCAAGGAGATTAACCAATGAAGCCAACACTCATTCACTTTAAACCGCTTGGCGACGAGCGCGGTAGCTTGATTGCGATTGAAGCCGAAAAATCGGTGCCGTTTCCGGTCCGTCGGGTCTACTATATCTTTGCGACGAAAGAAGGGGTTGAACGTGGGTTTCATGCACACAAGGCCTTGAATCAGGTGGCTGTGGCAGTCACAGGATCGTGCGAGATGGTCTTGGATAATGGGGAATGCGAAACTTCAGTGTTGATGGATTCTTCGGAGAAGGGCGTCTTGATTGAGCCCAGAGTCTGGCACTATATGAGGAATTTTTCTCCAGATTGTGTGTTACTGTTGTTGGCTGATCAGCATTATGATGAGGCCGATTACATTCGTGATTATGAGGAGTTTAAAAAATGGGTAAACCAATGATAAAGTTTTTGGATCTTAAAGCGGTGAATGAGCAGTATCGCCCAGAGATCGATGCTGCGATTAAGCGCGTGTTGGATTCTGGTTGGTATTTATTGGGTGAGGAGGGTGAGGCTTTTGAGCGTGAGTTTGCTGACTACAGCCAGGTGGATCATTGTCTTGGAGTTGCAAACGGGTTGGACGCTTTGGTTTTAATTCTTATGGGCTATCGGGAATTGGGTCTCATGAGTGAGGGCGATGAAATCATTGTTCCGGCGAATACGTATATTGCATCGATTCTCGCGATCAGCCGTGCCGGGTTAAAACCTATTTTAGTCGAGCCCGATGAGCTAACGTATAATCTCGACCCGAACTTAATTGAAGCTGCCATTAGCGAAAGGACTCGGGCGATCATGGCGGTCCATTTATATGGTCAGTGTGCCGATATGGACCCGATCTGTAGAATTGCCAAAAAGCATGGATTAAAGGTCATCGAAGATGCCGCTCAGGCGCATGGCGCCACCTATCGAGGTCGCAAGGCAGGCTCACTCGGTGATGCGGCAGGCTTTAGTTTTTATCCTGGTAAGAATCTCGGAGCCCTGGGTGATGGAGGTGCGGTGACGACCTGCGATGGTCAGCTCGCAGATGCGATTACTGCACTTCGCAACTACGGCTCCCACGAAAAATACCATAACAAATATAAGGGGATGAACAGTCGATTGGATGAAATTCAATCGGCCATTCTACGTGTCAAGTTGGCTTACTTAGACGAAGATACCGAAAAACGCCGTTTCTTAGCGAACAAATATCTCTCGGCGCTTAAGTCTCGCCCCATTAGTCTCACCACCCCTCACTTCGCCGACTACGGTGTCCCCGCGTGGCATCTTTTCGTCGTACGCACCTCTCAGCGCGATCACCTGGTAAAGCACTTAATTGAGCATGGAATTCAAACCGTAATCCACTATCCAGTTCCGCCTCATCGGCAGGCCGCTTATCGTGAGCTTAGAGGGCAATCATTGCCGCTCACTGAGGCAATTCATCGTGAGGTGCTGAGCTTGCCGATTAGTCCTGTTCTGTCCGATTCTGACGTTGGGCATGTTGTTGAATCAGTATGCAAATTCTTTTAAAATCAATGCGGTATTTTTTGCACAAGTTGTGCTCTTTTTTTAAGAAAAGTCGGCGGCAGTGTTATCGTTGGAAGGCATTTTTTGATGCGTGGTATTTTGACGGGAAGCTAGAGCTGCCGTCGAAAACTAAAATGAAAGTTCCAGTCCTAATAAATGGGTGTGGGCAAGTTATTGTTGGAGATCGGGTTACTTTCGGTGACAGTAAATCACCAAAATCAGGGAGTGGTGCGATACTGGTGCAGGCTAGAGATGAAGTTTCCCTCATCATTATTGGCGAAAAGACTGCATTTAGCAATAATGTCTCACTGATTGCACGTAAACGCATTGAAATTGGGCCGTATTGCTTGCTAGGAGATGGCGTGCGCATCGTAGATGCCGATTTTCATGGAATCCAGCCCGAAGAGCGCCGGAAGACCTCTGGTGAAACTGAATGTGTACGTATTGGGGAGAATGTATGGCTAGGGAGTCGGGTGATGGTTCTTAAAGGTGTGACTATTGGGGATGGTTCGATCATTGCGGCAGGGGCCGTCGTCACATCAGATATCCCTGCTTCTGTTATTGCGGGTGGGGTTCCTGCAAAAGTGATCAAGCGTTTTTAATCTTTGGGTCGGCCTTTAAATGGCATATCACATGGCATCACTGAAATTTGATAAATTATAAGGAATATGTCAGAACTAATAAATGAGTTAGATGTTAATCTTAACGAAGTGTGCCACGTTTTGAAGCCGTTGGTAAGTTATTGTTTATTTACTTACAAACAAGACCGTTACATTGCTCAGTCAGTAGAAGCCGCGCTCGCTCAGACTTACTCGCCTTTGGAGATAATCATTTCAGATGATTGTTCTACGGATCAGACTTATGCCATTATTGAGGAGAAGGTACGTACGTATCGTGGGCCTCATCGGGTGATCATTAATCGTAATAAGGGAAACTTGGGGATTGGCGGGCATGTCTCATTTGTTGCAGGTCTTTCAACTGGAGACTTTATTGTCACTGTTGGTGGCGATGATATTTCAAGCCCTGAACATGTTAAAATGGCAGTGGATGCCATGCAAGCTTCTGGTGGGGCTTATGTGGTCGATTTTGATGCCTCGACAATTAACGAAGACGGCGACGTGATTCAGGGACGCCGTGCTATCCGAGAGTCTTTCACTTATAATCTAGAAGACTTTATCACTGATCGCAGGAAAATTTCTGCTTTTGCTCCTGGTCGAATCATTCATCGGGATGTTGTGGATAAATTTTCTCCAATTGCTTCGAGTTGCCCGACTGAAGACACGGTTTTTGTATTGCGTGCGCTGATGTTGGGGGAGTTACGAAGAGAACCGATTGATTTGATTCAGTACCGCAGGACGGAGAGCTCTGTGTCCAGTTCAGCCAATATCGCTAAGTTAAGTGTCGATGGAATAATCAATCAGTACTATGCAGATTTAGAGCATGCGCTTGCGAATGGTATTTTAAGTGAAATGGAAGCTCAGTCGTTGAGGTGTCGTATCGCTTTTGAGGATTTTAAGCGTCAAATGAAAATGCAGAGTAATCGTGGTTTATTTTCAACTCCGCTCACCCGTTTAAAAATGAAACTCTATAAGTGCTTATACCGGTTGGGCATTTTTGTCGGTCCGTTGAAGGCGGTTGGAGCAAAGAAGCAGGCTTGAGGTTCCAATGTGCCTCGGGGCTATAGGTTAGGGAATGAATCGTAAAGTTTACCTTTTATTTTATCTAGCTTAGGTCTGTCATATTGTTCAATCCATGGGCTGAGGTCATCAGCGTTGTTGATCTGCTCTGCCTGGACTTTTACCGACTCAACGCCAAATGTAGAGTAGTAGTCGTTAAACTTCCAGTCACCTCCTCGAATTGCTGAGCTCACCTGTATTCGCAGGTTCGGGATTCTGAGTGAATCAGCGGTGATGAGACCGTGAAGACTGGAGGAGAGGATCGTGTGGCATTGAGCGATTTGGGTGATAACTTCCTTGGGTGATTGAAATACATCAATCACTTTGGCTCCCTTTAGGTTATTTTGAAGTTGAATCGTCGTGGCGTGGTCGCGATCTTTGTAATGTGGGACGATTCCCACTTCATAGCGCTTTTGAATCTGCGCCGAGTTAATTAGTTTGTCGGCCAATAACCCAGGGTCGCCAAAGGTCGTGATCTTTTTATTTGATAATAGCGCAGCGCTGTTAAGCCCCCGAATTGCATGGTAGATATGCTTACTCTTGTGGGGGCGTGTCTCTTCAATGAAGCCAGTCCCCCAGATGTTAGTGGTTCTTGACCAGGGTCTTTCTTTGAGTCGTTGAAGTAAACTTCCTGCTGCTAGGATGTCGCAGTCTTTGATTTTTGAGTAAGCAATCTGTTTGCCACTCACGAGCTCGCAAATGAGGGGAGACATGCAGTCTCCAAAATTCGGCTTAGAATGAGCCCAATAAAGTTTGATCGTTTTGCTCATTATCGAATGTTATGAAACCTGTTTGAGAGACTCTTCGCTGGAGATTTAGAGTTTTTTTGACATGTGTTAGTAGTTGCCTGCTTGAGGGGGATCGATAATTCGATATTGAATTGTTTAAAATTCTGGCGCATCCGTCTTTTTGACTAGAACGTTCTCCATGATAAGGAATTGCAGGTCAGAGCCGTAGAGCATGTTGAGTGCGTCGGTTGGAGAGCAGACCATAGGCTCGCCGCGGCGGTTGAGGGAGGTGTTGAGGCAGACGCCGTGGCCGCGCAGGCTTTCGAGCTCTTTGAGGAGGGCGTAGTAGCGGGGGTTGGTGTCCTCTGTCACGATCTGTGCGCGGGCGGTGCCGTCTTCGTGGACGA
>Ga0115566_10002683_pt1 | contig 14622 bp, 10 predicted proteins | sample COGITO_mtgs_1204_3_FD_87173 | JGI IMG/M metagenome (GOLD analysis project Ga0115566, IMG submission 87173) | Pelagic marine microbial communities from North Sea - COGITO_mtgs_120405 | ecosystem: Environmental > Aquatic > Marine > Epipelagic | place: Germany:Helgoland, sampling site Kabeltonne...
GAACAGGGCAGTCCCTGGTTAGCCTACAAACAGTTCTGTCAGCATTTTATCGCCCCCCTGGCATTGATGGCATATAGCGATATCAGACTGTCTCAACTTTTCAGAATATATATAGATGGCATACCCCTTGATCTGGCTAGTCAGTTGCTGCCAACAAAAACCTGGTTCAAATATTCCCTGTTAAGCCATATTCACCTGCATGCCAGAACGCAAAAACACTATGCTGATGCAGCCGGGAAAGGTAGCGAAGCCGGGCAAGAAATTAAAGTACGCCCTATCGGCAAGATGGGTTTTGAAGCGCTGATGGAAAGCATCGGTACTTGTGTGAGAAACATCAACTGGAAATTATCAGACACGGAATGGGGTGAATACTACACCGGCACTAATTATCAGGATGCGGCGATGCTGCATAAGGAATCCCTGCTGGCAGAATTCCTGGCTAGCCTGCCTGAATTAACCCCCTTGCTTCATGATCTGGGGGCAAATAATGGTCATTTCAGCCGGATCGCAGAAAAGCAGGGCTATACAGTGATCGCACAGGATATAGACCCGGTTGCGGTAGAAAAAAACTACCTGTACGGGAAGCAGAATAAAGAAAGCGGCATACTGCCTTTGTTGCAGGACCTGACTAATCCGAGCGGAGGAATTGGCTGGGCATTGGAAGAAAGGGACTCTTTTCTGCAACGCTGCCAGGATGAAACTGTGCTGGCTTTAGCACTTATTCATCATCTGGCCATTTCCAACAATGTTCCCTTAGGCAAGCTGGCAGAATTTTTTGCAGTAGTCTCAAGGTTTCTTATTATTGAATTCGTTCCCAAGGAAGACTCCCAGGTGAAACGATTGCTGACTACTCGAGAAGATATTTTTCCGGATTATACTATTGAAGGATTTGAAAAGGCTTTTTCAGTTCATTTCAGGGTTGTTCGCAAAGAGATTATCAAAGAGAGCCATCGCGTTCTTTTTCAGCTGGAAAGGCTTGCATGAAAATTGCGATGAACAGTTTATCTGGCAGAATAATTCAGGCATTGGCCAGGATTTATCTAGCCTGCTTTGTCTATGTTTTTATGGAATGGTTATTTTTTGTCACCAAGCCTTCTATTTTAAGTTATTACACCGTGGCGGAAAAAGCCTCTGTCATCTTCCTTTCACCACTTCTGATCTTCACTAGTTTGCTGCCAATAGTACTGCTGTTTTTTGCTCTTGATGAATGGCTGATAAAAAAAGAAAAACTGCAACTGGTTAGAGCATTGCCCGTTTTTATCTATGTATCAACTCTTTTTCTGCTGGCAGAGAATTTTAGTAACACCTTGTTTGGTTTATACAGCGGCTCGTTTCAGGGGCCTGGCCGCTATGTCTATCTTGCAATATTCATAGTGTTGATCGTTGTTTTATTCCGAAAATCCAGCGGGGAAAAAGAGGGCGGGACGAGCATGAGTCTTTTCAGCACCGCTCCTATTATGTCGACAGTATGCCTGCTCGTCGGTATTGTGTTTGCCATAACCGGACGTAGCGATAATTCAGCCGGACCGATAAGTACTGATCTTGGCAGTGATTCCAACCTGCCAAATATATTGATTCTTTCATCAGATGGAATTAACAGGCGTAACATGTCCGCTTATGGATACGAGCGTGATACAACACCCTTTATAAAATCTCTAATGGAACACTCACTGGTTTCAGATAATCATTTTTCCAATTCATCTTATACGGGTGCTTCCGTGATTTCCCTGCTAACCGGAAAGCTGCCGGCAACAACTGGCGTCGTTTACCAGCCGGACGGATTGCGTGGTGTAGATGCCTATGAGCATTTGCCAGGCATTCTGCAAAAAGTGGGCTATACAAATGCTGATATAAGCGTCAGGTATTATGCCGATGCTCTTGATATGAATATGCTGGAAAGTTTCCAGGTTGCCAATGATCATTCACGCATTAACAACATTTTTACTGAATTGTATTCCCCTCTATTTTCAATGTATTCGGAGCAGAGTGTTTTTCTTAAACAGAGTCTGGACAGGATATCCAGCAGGCTTCTTCACATAGCAGGCATCAAGGATTTTACAGATGTTTATGAAATGGTGACTGCAGAAAAGCTTGGTATATCTCTCTCTATCGATGACAGCAGAATTCAGCAACTATATGATTTTATGGAAGAAAATAGAGAACCTTATTTTGTGCATTTACATCTGTTGGGTACCCATGGGCCTCGATTCAGTCCTGTTGATCCACTCTATTCACAAGGTCAGCAACAGACCGAGAATCATATGCGGGACTTTTATGATGACGCTATTCGTGACTATGATAATTATGTCTCTGAAATATATAGTTTCCTGGAAGAGAAAGGGACTCTTGAAAACACTTTGATCATTATTAATTCAGACCATAGTCGCAACCCTAATGTAGGGCTACCCGTACCCCTGATTATGAAATTTCCTGATAACCAGTATAGCGGTGTGATCGAAGCCAGTACCCAGCGCATTGATTTGGCTCCAACTATTTTGGATTATCTTGGCATTACAAAACCAGAATGGATGGAGGGGAGATCCCTGCTTGTTCCAGATGAAGATCCCGGTCTGATCTTTGCGTATGCCCCGTTGTCTATAGATTATATTTCGGGTGTTGGCTGGACAGTGACGGATCCAAAACCGCCTTTTTATACCTTGAACAATGTTTTTGTGATGAACTGTCAACGAATTTACCAGTTGAAAATTAGCCAGCACACTTTTACTAACAGGGCTATTTCGGGATATTCAAATCCCTGTAGCAAGGATGAATTACTTTCTAAATCTGAGATTGCGAAGGCCTTGCTAACGCATTTGATAGAGCGAGATTATGAAATTCTCTCACTTGCATGGCTTGCAGATCTTGTGCCTGATCTTGATGACTATTTTTCAATTAGCCGAGGAGCGAACATAGAAAAATATTTTTCAAAAAGCACAGCAACCGTGACAGGTGATATTCTTTATTTACCAGCAGTAGAGTACCAGCAAGGACTTTATGCTGCCGTACTTAGTAAAAACGATACAGGTGATTTCGTAATAGTTGACCTTCAAACACCGTTGAACACCGATAATATTTTTCGATTTGATAAAGCTACCGGTTCACTGTTATTGAACCAATCCGATGTTGATGGAGAAACCCGGAATCTGAGATTAAGCTTGATCAGCACCAACCCGGCTGTTTTTAGGCTGCCAATTGCAGAGTAAACCGGGTTATCAACTCACCTTGGGGTAGTGATGAAAAGAAAAAGCTTCACGCAAGCATTCTTTACTTATGCTGAATTATGGAATGCTTAGCAATAGAGGCTTGCATCTCTGTAAGCCTGTGATTTTATTCGTATCTACGGATGGACTTGCACCACTGACCCCAGCGTTATGAATTCTGATTAATCTTGGTGTCGGAGTAAAAGCTCGAACTTTACTCTGACCCTAAATATTTTTGATGTTACTCTGAACCCCTTGATAACAATAATATTACGGGGGATTTCATTATGCGTTTGCGACATTTTTTTAGCAAAACTCTGACGTTCTGCCTACTTTCAATTGCTTTTAATACCTATGGGCAGGTGGGTGCCACTTCTGATTGGACAGTGTATGGAGGGGGTGAGGGCAGTACTCGTTATTCTGCATTGAATCAAATCAATGCCGATACTGTAGCGGACCTGGAACTTGCCTGGGTATGGAAGGCGGATTCCTTGTTGCCCAGAGCACAGCCTGCCAGCCAGACAACCCCGCTGATGGTCAATGGGGTGCTTTATTTCACCATGGACTCCCGGCGCATTGTGATTGCCGCTGATGCCGGTACTGGTGAGACTCTTTGGCTGTATCGGCCTGATGAGGGCGATCGTTATAACGCAGCTCCCCGCAAAATCCACCGCGGAGTGTCCTGGTGGAGTGACGGCAATGGCGACGACCGTATTCTGTTTGCTACCCCGGGCTTTAATCTGATTGCACTTGATGCCCGTACCGGTGTACCAATTTCCTCTTTTGGTGATAATGGCATCGTTGATATGGTGGCTGAGCAGGATCAGCTCTTTGATGGTGATTTATTAGGCCGCTTGGGCAACTCATCACCGGTTGTCATTTCCCGTGATACCGTGGTGATAGGTCCTGCCATGGGTCGTCTCAATAAAGTTAATGCGAAGGGCGATATTCTGGCTTTTGATGTTCGAACCGGACAACGAAAGTGGACTTTTCATACTATCCCGCGTTCCGGCGAGTATGGTTTTGAGTCATGGCTCAATGGTTCAGCTGACTATACCGGCAATGCCGGAGTATGGGGGCCATTTTCAGTCGACTCGGAACTGGGCTATATCTATCTGGCGGTAGAAGCCCCTACCAACGATGTCTACGGTGGCGCCCGTCATGGCGACAACCTGTTTTCCAGCAGTCTTGTCGCGGTGAATATAGAAACCGGTCAACGGGAGTGGCATTACCAGTTGGTCCATCACGATATCTGGGATTATGACAATCCGGCGCATCCTATTTTGCTGGATATAAATGTTGGTGGTCAGGAAATTAAAGCGGTAGTTCAGCTTACCAAGCAAGCTTTTGCCTATGTGTTTGATCGTGTTACCGGCGAGCCTGTATGGCCAATCATCGAAACGCCTGTTCCTCAAACCACTGTTCCCGGTGAGTGGACATCAACTACCCAGCCAATTCCGACCCGGCCGCCTGGCTTCGATGTTCAGGGTTATAGTGAAGATGATCTGATTGATTTCACACCACAACTGCGAGCCGTAGCAGTCGCAGCGCTGGCAAACTATACCACTGGCCCGGTTTACACACCGGCCTCTGTGGTTACTTCAGACAATGTTGGCACTCTTCAGTTACCCGGTTTTGGCGGTGGTGCGAATTGGCCTTCGGGTGCCGCAGATCCTGAAACAGGGTTTGTGTATGTTGGTTCAATAACTAACCCAACAGTACTTGGCCTTGTGCCAAATCTGCCAGCTCGACCTGAAGACCCGAACTATTCCGATTACAGGATGAGTGGAGGTTTACCTGATCTCCCTTATGACCTGCCTCTTCTAAAGCCGCCCTATGGAAGAATCACAGCCTATAATATGAATCAGGGTGAAATTGCCTGGCAGATTCCTAACGGGGATACCCCTCCTGCCATTCAGGCCCAATTGGATGAGGCCGGACTTACCAATGTTCCCCCCACGGGAAGTCGGGCACAGGCAGGTTTACTGGTAACAAAGAGCCTGTTATTTGCCGGTGAAGGTGCTAATGGTCAGCCTTATTTACATGCCTATGATAAGCAAAGTGGAGAAGAAATCTGGCGTACTGCGCTGCCGTCAGGTCCGCAGACTGGTTTACCCATGACTTATTTGCATGAAGGTAAGCAATATATCATCGTCGCCGTGAACGGGAATGCTCCTGGAGAATCGGGTAATGCTGCACAGTTGGTGGCTTATAGACTGCCATAGTTAAGGGCTGATGTTGTAAGCAGACACTTTATTGCTGGCCATAAAAAAAGCACTTAACGAAAGTTCGTTAAGTGCTTTTTATTTGGTAGCTACGACTGGACTTGAACCAGTGACCCCAGCATTATGAATGCTGTGCTCTAACCAGCTGAGCTACGTAGCCAAAATTTCTATTACGGCTTCCGATTATACGCCATCTGCAAATTCTAACTTGGGAAAGCAGTCTCGATGTATGCGTATACACCTGCGAGTGCTTTCCCAAGTTAAATTTCCATCTGACGCATACTCGAAACCCTCATGACGAAATTTTAAAATTTCCGGGTTTCTTCTGTCTCGGAAGGATGCGCATTTTCGGGATTTCCCTGCTTTTTGTCAAGGAAACTGTCCCGTACGTCGAAAAAGCGCATGGTCATCCTACCTGGAGGCCAACGGTCCCTTTATACGTTAAACCTGAAATGGATAACGTCGCCATCTTTCACCAGGTATTCTTTTCCTTCCAGACGCCATTTACCGGCATCCTTGGCACCCTGTTCGCCCTTGTTGGCGATAAAATCGTCATAGCCAATGATTTCTGCGCGGATGAAGCCTTTCTCGAAATCCGTATGAATGACAGCAGCCGCTTGTGGGGCAGTGGCGCCTTTTTTTACCGTCCAGGCACGTACTTCTTTTTCGCCTGCGGTAAAGTAGGTTTGCAGGCCCAGTAAGGTGTAACCCGCGCGTATCACTCTGTCCAGACCGGGTTCAGTCATGCCCATTTCCTGAAGAAACTCCAGTTTCTCTTCGGCTTCCAGTTCGGCAATTTCTGATTCCAGCTTGTTGCATACAGCAACCACTTGAGCGCCTTCGGATTCAGCTATTTTTGTCACCACATCCAAATGCGGATTATTTTCAAAGCCTTCTTCATCGACATTGGCGATATAGACAGTGGGCTTGATGGTGAGCAGGTGCAGCGTATAGATATTAGCCAGTGCATCTTCATCCAGTCCCATGCTTCGCACTGGATTGCCACCATCCAGATGAGCCTGTATTTTTTGTAACAGGGCGGTTTGTTTCTGTGCATCCTTGTCACCGCTCTTGGCGACGCGGCTTACCTTGTCCAGGGCCTTGTCTACGGTTTCCAGATCAGACAATGCCAGTTCGGTATTGATGATTTCAATATCGTTGGCCGGATGAATGGTATTGGAGACATGGACAACATTGTCGTCTTCAAAGCACCGTACCACGTGTGCAATAGCATCCGTCTCGCGGATATTAGCCAGAAACTGGTTGCCCAGGCCTTCACCCTTGGACGCACCGGCAACCAGACCAGCAATGTCGACAAATTCCATGGTGGTGGGAATGGTGTTTTGTGGCTGGACTATTTCTGTCAGGGCATCCAGACGTGGATCCGGAATGGAGACAACACCTGCATTGGGTTCAATGGTGCAAAACGGAAAATTCTCCGCAGCAATACCCGCCTCGGTAAGAGCATTAAAAAGAGTAGATTTGCCGACATTTGGCAAGCCCACGATACCGCATTTAATCCCCATTGTTCTGATCCTTGTCGTTCTGTTTTTTTGCTTGCTTGTCTTCGTTCACTTCTGCTTTGGTGTGTAATTTTCCCATAGCATTCTGGAAATCACCTGCCACCAGCAGAGGCAGAAGCCTGATGGCTTCATCAATATTGTTCTGTATGGCATCGGCTTCCCGTTTGGATGGCACGCCAAGGACATAATCGATGCCTTTACCTGTGGGTCGTCCGATACCAATGCGCAAACGATAGAAGTCGTTGCTATCCAGAGCTTTGGCTATATCCCTGACGCCATTATGGCCACCATGACCGCCTCCGCTTTTAAGACGTATTGTATCAACAGGCAGGTCCAGTTCGTCATAAGCCACCAGGATGTTTTCCGGGGCAATATCATAATAGCGGGCCATAGCAGACACAGCCTGACCGCTGTTATTCATGTAGGTGGTGGGAAAAAGCAGACGCACATCATGACCAGCAATACTGATCCTTTCTGCCAGACCGAAAAACTTGCTGTCCGGGCGTAGTTCTCCATGAAAATCATCACAGAGGGTTTCCAGGAACATGGCACCGGCATTATGACGGGTAAAACGGTATTGCTGGCCTGGATTACCCAGGCCAACAATCAGTTTGATGCCATCATTCATGATGAAAGGATGTTATTCGCTTTTATCTTCGTCGCCGGAAGAGTCGTCAGCGCCGTCAGTGCCCTCTTCACCTTCAGCTGCTTCAGCAGACTCTACTGGTTCTACTTCAACCTGCTCACGAATTTCATTCACTGCCGCAACAGCAAGATCGTTTGGATCGCCAAGAGACAATTCAACGCTGGTGACGCCTTCTGGCAGAGTCAGATCGGAGATATGTACGGAATCGCCTGTATGCACATCAGTCATATCGACTTCAATATATTCCGGTAGATTCTTCGGCAGACAGGAAACTTCCAGTTCATTCATCAAGTGACTGATCTGGCCATTTTCTGTTTTAACGCCAATACAAGCTTCTTCATTCAGGAAGTGAAGCGGTACATTTACTGTCAGTTCCACATCAGCACGTACGCGCAGGAAGTCTGCATGCATGAGTACTGGTTTGGCTGGATGACGTTGAAGATCCTTGATGATGACACTTTCCTTGTCGCCAGCCACATTGATTTCAAGAATTGAAGAGAAGAATGCTTCATCTTCAATGGCATGAAAAATATCGTCATGGCGCAGGGTAATTGACAAAGGGTCTTTGCCGGCACCATAGATGATGGCCGGGATCTCATTTTCTAGTCTGCGCAGGCGGCGGCTCGCACCTTTCCCTACGTCTGCTCGAGGCTTGGCTTCGAGAATAAATTCATTACTGGACATATATATGTCTCCTGATAAGTTGCCGGGTTATTTGCGACCAATAGCCCGGATTTTTTTTACCTGAAAGTGCCTGGTGATAAGCTGGTTTATAAAACAGTGGTTTTAAAAATCAGGTGTTATCAAACATCGCGCTTACAGATTCTTCATTGCTAACCCGCCTGATTGACTCACCCAGGAATTTACCCATGGTGAGCTGACGAATTTTTTTGCAATTCTTTGCTTCTTCCGACAAGGGAATGGTATCGGTAACAACCAGTGAGTCGAGGGAAGAATTATTAATGTTTTCCATGGCGTTGCCGGACAGTACTGGATGTGTACAGTAAGCAACAACTTTTATTGCACCTTCTTCTTTCAAGGCATCGGCGGCTTTGCATAATGTGCCTGCCGTATCGACCATGTCATCTACAATCAGACAAGTGCGGTCTTTAACTTCACCTATAAGGTTCATTACCTGGGACTCGTTGGCCTTGGGACGACGTTTGTCGATGATGGCCAGGTCTATATCCAGCTGTTTGGCAAAGGCACGAGCCCTGACTACGCCACCGATATCCGGTGAAACCACCATCAGATTTTTATAGTTTTGGCGGATAACTTCATCAACCAGTAAAGGGGACGCATAAACGTTATCAACCGGGATCTGGAAAAAGCCCTGAATCTGTTCAGCATGCAAATCAACAGTCAGCAAACGGTTAACACCTACAGCGCTGATCATGTCTGCAACTACCTTGGAGCTTATCGGTACACGGGCAGATCTTACGCGGCGATCCTGACGGGCATAACCAAAGTAGGGGATAACAGCGGTAATTCGATTGGCTGATGAACGATGTAGCGCATCTGCCATTAATAATAATTCCATCAGGTTGCTGTTGGTGGGAGCACAAGTGGGCTGAATGATGAAGACATCCTGGCCACGGACATTTTCATTCAGCTCGACACTGATTTCTCCGTCACTGAATTTATGCACATTGGCTCTCCCCAGAGGGACTCCCAGCCATTTGGCGACTTTCTCTGCCAGCTCCGGATTTGCATTGCCGGTAAATACCATCAAGTTGTTGGCCATAGGGCTTTTCCTTGGTGCTTTTTTTCGCGTTTTAATGTGTTTGACAGAAATCGGGAAATCGCTTTTCAGATCACACAGAATGAATATGGTTGGGGTGGGAGGATTCGAACCTCCGCATGCAAGGATCAAAACCTTGTGCCTTACCGCTTGGCGACACCCCAGTAATTAAAGTGTTCTTTTATATAATTTTATTTAATTAGTTTGTATAAGGAATTTAACCTTGTGTCTGTCTATACCGCCTGGCTATCTTCAATTTTCTTCAATTTTGCCTAGGGCCTGGTGAACAGGAGAACGATTAATTCCCCTGGCGACAAAGGCCGTAATATTTTCAGGTGCCTTTTCTGAAACCTGTTCCATTACCTGTCGTGCTTCTGCTTCTGACTCAAAGGCAGCAAAGATACTGGCTCCAGTCCCGGTCATGCGTGGTTGCGCATAAGCAGAAAGCCAGTCAATTGCCTTTTGAACTGGTGGATAAAGGCTGCTGACCAGTGTTTGGCAGTCATTTTTACTGCCCGGAAACGGAAAGGCGGCTATTTTGATGGGGTAGGTGTTTCTTGTCAATTGCGAATGAGAAAATATTTCCTCTGTAGAAACCTCGCAATTGGGTGTCAGGACCAGATACCAACGTTCTGGCAAGTCAATTGGCTGCAGCGATTCACCCACATCTTCAGCCCAGGATGACCTGCCCCTGATGAATACAGGGACATCCGCACCCAGCCTCAACCCAAGTTGTGCAAGAGCTTCAAGGTCGAGAGAGCAGTTCCAGAGCCGGTTCAGGGCCAATAAAGCTGTGGCTGCATCAGAACTTCCGCCGCCCACGCCGCCTCCCAGGGGAAGCCGTTTATCCAGAGTGATATCAGTCCCAAGGCTAATACCGGTTTCATCGGACAGAAGTCTGGCTGCCTGCATTACCAAATTATCAGGGCTTTCCAGTGATGAATTGTTACAAGTGAAGGTAATTTCTTGTTTACCATTTAGCGCAAAAGTGAGGGTATCGCCGAAATCCAGCAATTGAAAAACTGTTTGCAGGTTGTGATAACCATCGGCGCGCCTGCCAGTGATATGCAGAAACAGGTTAAGTTTTGCCGGAGCGGGCAAGCATAAGGCGTTCAGACTGCTCAATCGCTGTCTCCATCATTGTCTGCAATGATGTCCCAGCTATTAACCACAAAGGTTAGCCGATAAGGACTCTGCTCCAGCCGGATGCGGCCAGGGAGAACATGGTTTTCAATACTCTGATAACGATCATATTGCAGTTCCCAGCGTGCACCCTGTCTATCGAGTTGCGACAAGGTGGCAACAAAACCTTCATCATTGCGGCTCATATCTGCCCTGTTGCCGGGGGCGGGTAAGCCCTTGATCCAGTAAAGCAGTGAGCTTGCCGGAAAGGCATAACCCAGAATGTCAGTGCTGATCTCCTGCAATGAGTTGGCAATGATCGGTGCTTCGCCAGCTTTTTCAATAACAACCCTGCCGAGTTTACCATTTATCCTGACGGCGCCCAGGCCTAAAGTGCCACTGAGATTTATATCAAATTCTTCCTCAGCCTGCTGCCAGTTGATATTAATAGTGTCGGATGAATCTCCACGTCTGATATTAAGCCGCCCACGTAATGACCAGTTTTCCAGTTGTGCCAGCAACTGATAATTTTCACTGGAAGACATTGAGATTTCAGGTGTCAGTGATGTACAGGAATTCAGGAAGAGAGCAAACAAGCCTGCCAAAAGCAGCCTTGGTAATTGCTTGTTAAATGGAAGAGTCAGAAGTGAGTCTCTCCATGGCGCTGCGAATGTATTCACTGTCCGGCTGGGATTCCAGCGCCTTGCGCCAAACTGCTCTGGCAGCAGATTTTTCACCCATGACCCACAGCACCTCGCCAAGATGCGCCGCCACTTCATGATCAGGGTATAACTCATAGGCTTTGTCTAGATTTTTTCTTGCTTCGTCATAAAGGCCCAAACGGTACTGTACCCAGCCAAGGCTGTCTATGATGGCGGGGTCATTGGGAGCAAGCTCTACTGCTCGCTGGATTAACTCGTAGGCTTCTTCAATGCGATCAGAGCGATCCGCCAAATAATAACCCAGACTATTATAAGCCACCGGGCTATTTGGGTTGAGCTGGATGATCTTGCGCAAATCTACTTCCATCGTGGTCAGATCATTAATTTCCTGACTGTACACGGAGCGCAGAAACAGCAATTGAATGTTATTGGGAAAAGCGCCAACAGCATTATTCAGGACAGTGCCGGCTTCATCGAGGAAGCCTTCATCCATCAGCACATTGGCTTCCATGGTAAGCAGCGGAATATTGTAATCAGAGTTACGGAAGCGAATGTTTTGTAATCTGGCTTTTACTTCTTTATAGCGACCGGCTCTGATCATTAACTCAGCCAGACTACGTTGGGCAGGTAAAAAGTTTCCGCCGCCATTCACATTGAAAAAATGTTCGATGGCGGTATCAGTATTGTTTTCCTGAGCATTGATAAAGCCAAGATAGTAATGGGAATCATCAAGTCGGTGTGCGTTTTCAACCAGGCGGCTGAAATATAACTTTGCCTCATTCAGCATATTAATTTCCATGCTGATCAAGGCCAGTGAATAGAGCATGTCGTAATCATCGGGGAACTGCTCAACGATGATTTCAAATTGATCATGTGCTTCCCGGTAGCGCTGTTCATCTACCAGTTTGCGTGCATACTGAAAACGAAGTTCCTTGTGATTTTTATTGTTGCGCAGGCTTTGCTCAAGACGCCGCTTTGCCAGTGCCGCTTCGCCCATTTGCTCCAGTAAATCTACTTCAAGAATGACTACTTCAGGGTTGTCATCCATTTCCTTGGCCAGATTACGCACCAGTTCATAGGCGTCTTCGACCTGTTCATTTTGCTGGTATAAATGGGCAAGACCCAGTCGCAGAGACTGATTCTCGGGATATAAAGTTCTTAAATCTTCAAAATCTGCGATCAGAGCATCAATAACCAGCGAGGCATTGGTATCTGATGCGGTTTGATTACTGATCAGGCGAAAATCGATGACGGCGCCCAATTCCAGCAGTTTTGTTAAATGATCAACTGCTTCGCGATAACGTCCCATGGAAACCATCTGGAAAGAAAGGGTGCGCAGGGCTTCCTGGGATTCAGGGTCTTTTGCGAGCCACATATTGCCCATTTCCACAGCGACGGAAACATTCCTTAAAAAGGAAGCAATGCGGGAAGCGCGCTTGATGATATTCAGATCATTGGTTTCACGTGCCAGGTCTGTGTAGTCGTTAAGCGCTTTCTGGTTCAAGCCGCGCTGGCCTGCCATTTCAGCAATGATGACACGGGTAAGGATGTCTTCTGAAAAATTGCCGTATTTGATGTCTTCTTCAGGTGCAGGTATCAGCTGCTCACTTTCTGCCACTGCAGTAGTGGTTTCGGTGCTACCCGGCTCCATTTGCGCGGTTTCTGCACTATTTCCCTCAACCATGTCCTCATCAATAGAGGCGCAGGAAGTAAGTAGCCCCAATAACAGCAGGGGCAGGATGGATAAAAGGGCGTGCAAGTTTGACAAGTATTTATGCATATAAAATTTACTGATCATAGTAGATGTTTAGTATAGCCATATCAGGCTAAGGTACTCAATCCTGGCTTACAAATGCTTTGAAATATCCTTGTAATGGTATCAGACCTCTTTATACGGAAAATTGTTCCAGATGGCTCAAATTGTTTATGTCAGTCTTTAAATCTACCATTGATAGGCACAAACGACTGTATTGAGTAGAATAGCCGGTTTATCGGCAGAATTTCCTGAATAAATCCATCCATGGCTACTTTCCTGCTTGGCATAAATCACAACACCGCTAGCGTCGATGTACGCGAGAAAGTGGCGTTCGCCCCGGAAAAGATGCACGACGCCCTTCAGCAAGCTTGTGCTGATATTGGTCTGGATGAGATGGTTATTGTGTCTACCTGCAACAGAACTGAACTTTACTGTGAGCCTGGTGAGGGGAGTGCAGCAGGGGATAGTAATGAACTTGTGCAAGACCATGTGCAGAATTGGCTGGCGACTTATCACCAATTGCTGCCTGAAAATTTACAGGACTGTGTTTACGTCTATAAAGAGAATGATGCTGTTCGGCATGTGATGAAGGTCGCCAGTGGGCTTGATTCCATGGTGCTTGGTGAACCCCAGATTCTGGGACAGTTAAAATCTGCCTATGCCGTTGCCCGTGAAGCCGGAACCCTGGGCAGCAACCTGAGCCGCATATTTGAAGAAACCTTTGCCGTTGCCAAGCAGGTACGTACAGATACAGCGATTGGTGAAAACCCGGTCTCTGTTGCTTTTGCTGCGGTTACCCTGGCTCAACATATATTCAGCGACTTGTCTCAGGCCAATGCCCTGATGATTGGTGCAGGCCGCACCATTGAATTGGTGGTTCAGCATTTGCGTAATGCAGGTGTACAAAATGTCGCGGTTGCTAACCGGACATTGGAGCGTGCCCTGGAACTCAAAGAAAAATATGGAGTGTCGGAAGTGCTGTTTTCTGATATTCCGGAACAGCTGGAAAAAGCAGATATTGTGGTAAGTTCGACAGCAAGCCAGTTACCGATACTTGGTAAGGGCGCTGTAGAGCGGGCATTAAAAGCACGCAAGCATAAGCCTATTTTTATGGTCGACCTTGCGGTACCCAGAGACATTGAGCCCGAAGTAGGGGAGCTGGAAGATATCTACCTATACAGTGTTGATGATCTGAGTCAGGTCATCGACAAGAATTTAAAAAGCCGACAGGATGCTGCTCGGGAAGCGGAAAAATTAATTGAGCAAGGGGTAGAAAATTACCAGGAGAAACAACGTACCTTGGGCATTGTTTCTACCTTGAAAAATTTTCGCCAGAAAGCCGAGCAGATCCGTGATACCGAACTTGAAAAAGCACTTAAATTGCTGGAAAAAGGCAAAGAGCCAGAAAAAGCAATGGCAAATCTTGCGCGCCTGCTAACCAATAAATTGATTCATGCTCCCAGCGTGCAAATGAAAAAAGCCAGTGCAGATGGTCGTAGTGAGCTCATCGATCTGGCAGAAGAATTATTTGAACTTGAAGCCAGTAACGAAGAAGTGAATGAGTTTGATCCTGAAGATGAAAAGCATAAGAATAAAAGATAGGTACAAGGTACAAGGTACAAGGTAAAAGATAAAAGTGGAAAGTGGAAAAAGGAAAGTATGTAGGAGGGACTTCAGTCCCGAAGAAAGGAGCTGTGTTCTTCGCGGTTGAAACCGCTCCTACAAAAAATAGCGAAACTATTGTGGA
>Ga0115566_10002687_pt1 | contig 14617 bp, 13 predicted proteins | sample COGITO_mtgs_1204_3_FD_87173 | JGI IMG/M metagenome (GOLD analysis project Ga0115566, IMG submission 87173) | Pelagic marine microbial communities from North Sea - COGITO_mtgs_120405 | ecosystem: Environmental > Aquatic > Marine > Epipelagic | place: Germany:Helgoland, sampling site Kabeltonne...
CGGCTGGTAGCACCGAGCAGCGGTTCAATTCACTTTGACGGAGTAGACATCGCCACTATGGGGCCTGATGATCTGCGCCGATTTCGTACTCGAATGCAGGTCATCTTCCAAGATCCGTTCGGAAGTTTGAACCCTCGAATGACGGTAGAATCCATTCTGACAGAGGCAGCATTACTTGTCGAGTCGAAAGCATCGCTTGCCCCCCGTTTGGCAGAACTGCTAGATCTAGTAGGACTACCATCCTCTTCTCTACCTAGGCACCCTCATGAGTTTTCAGGAGGACAGCGGCAGCGTATTTGCATTGCAAGAGCTCTAGCCGTCCGTCCGGAGTTCATCGTAGCAGATGAACCGGTTTCTGCGCTCGATGTATCTATTCAGGCCCAGATAGTGAATTTGCTTCAGGATCTCCAAAAAGAACTTGGGCTTACAATGTTGTTTATCGCTCATGATTTGGCCGTCGTACGGCACATCTCCGATAGAATTGGGGTCATGTATTTAGGACGGATGATGGAGACTGGACCGGCCGATGTCATCGTTTCTGATCCGGCTCACCCATACTCGAAGGCCTTGTTGTCCGCCGTTCCTGTTCCTAATCCCGCAACTCGCGTGACCCGGCAGGTTCTCTCAGGAGACCTCCCAAGCCCAATCAACCCGCCTTCAGGATGCGTTTTCCGAACACGATGTCCCGTTGCGGTAACAGAATGCTCCCAAAGTGTCCCTGAGCTGCTACCTGTTTCGGAAAATCAATCAATGGCATGCCTGATGAGACCCACTGGTGAGGCCTGATCATTACGTATTCCGTGCGACGCTACTCGGCCATTTGCGACACTCTAGCGAGACCATGGCTCCACTTTCTGAACTCCTCGAGCCCCCAAATCAAGACCTACCCTCTTGATTATGCCGGTAAGTTCACGCTCTGTGTACGCATCAATGAGGCGCCCGGGCGGACGAATATATTGCGTCGAGATAACGCCCCGTTTCTGGTATATAAACTTTCGATACGCCAGTCCGATTTTGGGCTGAAACTCGTATCGAATAAGCGGTATGTATCTATCAAATATTGCCGCAGCCAACTCCTCATCCCCCGCACGGAACGCATTGTAGATGCCAACAAGTACCTCAGGAAAGGCGAATCCAGTCATAATTCCGTTCGCACCGCGTTGCAATTCCTCCAAGAAGTATTCTCCTCCAAGCCCGCCAAAAATGCCAAAATCTGACGCAGCTTCTTTACGGATCGCAGTGAGTTTGTCCAGCACAGGAAGCTCTTCGAGCTTGATATACTGCACGCCGGGGATCTCGTGCGACATCCTAACAATCAGGCTGGCCGATAAAATCGTCCCAAATGATTCGGGGAAATCATGGATAATAACTGGAATATCCACGGCATCAGCCACTCCTGCGTAGTGCTGGAACAGAGGTTCATCTGCCTGAATGCCGATTGGAGCAACGAATACTGCAGAAGCACCCAATTCTTGCGCTTCGCGAGCTTGCTCAATCGCACCGGCCGTTCCGAAAGCACGTACACCCACCCAGGTCGGAATATGCCCACCTGTCTGTTCGACAACCGTTCTCACGACAAGCTTTCGTTCAGACTCAGCCATCTTGTGCGCTTCTCCCATAAAGCCGAGAATCGAAACGCCATGGACACCGACTTCCATTTCGAAATCGATCAATCGACGCATACTTGCCTCGTCAACAGCGCCAGTATCCGTAAAAGGGGTTGGAAGAATAGGAAGGACTCCCTGGAAGTTCATGGTGTGCTTTGATTTACTAGTTTCACTGTGATGAAATATACCCTAAAGGCTCACGTCGGACGAACAAATTGTCCTGCACCCGCAGTTGCGGAGACTACTCCCTCAGAATACACGGAAAGACCTCTTACCCATGTAGACTCGACCCGACCAGAAACGGTCATGCCCACATATGGGCTCGCGCCTACCGCATAGTGCAAGGCTTCGTCGTCTACTATCCACGTCGCATCCGGATTGAATACAACGAAGTCTGCATCAGCTCCCTCTTGCAAACGCCCCTTCTGGCTAAAACCAAAAACATCAGCTGGACCGGAACAGACTAATTCAAGGAACCTGGAGAGGGAAAGACGTCCAGTAGCTACTCCCGCGCTATACAGAAGCGCCCCGAGAGTTTCTACGCCAGGAATGCCAGCGTAGGCATCAAAAATGTCAGAGGTCTCTTTGCGAAAAAGCGGATATGGAGAGTGGTCAGAGGTCACAATATCGATCCGACCATCAATCAGGCGCTCCCAAAGCCCATCGACATCCTGCTGCGTTCTAAGTGGCGGATTACATTTCATTCGCCCTCCGTGTTCAGCTAGCGCCTCTTGAGAAAGGAGTAAGTATTGTAGACAAGTTTCTCCCGTGGTTTTGACTCCCTGAGAGCGATTCCAATTTATGAGATCGAAGGTTCGAGGAATCGTTCCGTGCACCATGTGAAGATGCGCGCCTGTCCAGTAGGCGAACTCCAATAGTCGCCCCGCAGCTTCCGCCTCCGCAACCGGGGGGCGACTTAAGGCATGGTCAATTGGGGCGATTCGTCCAGTGGAGCGGAATCTGGCTGACTCGGCGAAGATGATTTCCTGGTTCTCCTGATGGGCTGCAACTGGTCTTCCAGTCCGAGCAATCTCGCGAAATGCATCTACAAATCGATCATCGGAAATTCGAGGAAACCTGATTGGATCTACCTCGATAGTGGACACCTTGAAACCGGCAGCCCCACCATTGGCCAACAGCGCTATCTGGTCTAATGGTCCAGAAGCAGGAAATGTGACATACAGTCCAACATCAATGACCGCCTCCTTCGATATGTCTCTTATTTTTGTTTCAAGTCGTTCGAGGGTGTTGACGGGACGAGCGGGCTTATCAAAAGGCATATCGATCAACGTAGTCGTACCTCCTGCCGCTGCCGCCGTTGTCGTCGCCGTGATGCCTTCATCCACACAGGATCGGCAATGCACGTGGGCATCAACAAATCCAGGAAGTATGAGCTTTTCACCAGCATTGATTTCCTTCCGCCCAAAAATGGGTGTTTTTGAAATCATCGCAATTTTCCCTGCCCGGATTCCCATCCATCGATGGGGAGGTTGATCTGCCCCCGCAATAGCCAGCCGCCCATACACGACCAAGTCGTACGTCGAATCACTAGTCATCATAATTTTCTTTTCATCGTGAGCATGTATTGCACTTAATCGATGGAATCTGTGCTAGTAAGCACTTTTTCCTCCAACTCGTCCCACTCTTGGATGATTGCTCGGGCAAAATCAGTGGCGAGGTATCCCAGATCATATATAGGCGTGGGAAGGGCCTCGCGAACCCGATTAAGTATGCTACGTGAGTATCCTACGTAATCGAGTACAAACGCGTTAGCATCCTGACCTGCGGCCAATGAAATAAGCCATTGATCTGCTGGACTCTTTATCGGACGAGCTTGCATCGAGCGTACAGAAACCTCAAATCCTGCATTCTGCCACTTTCTCTTTGCTGGATCGACTTGCTCATCAAAAGGGACAACAACCATGAGACGTTCGTATCCCTTACTGATGAAAACATCACATGCGTGCTCAAATGGTCGTATTAACGCCCCTTCACTTTTAAGGGTCGGAAATTCTCCAGCGCATAGAACTATATGCAACTGCACCTTTTCTTCGTTCTCATCAATATTGGCTTGCAAAAGAGGAGCTAGAAAGGCTGCATCAACTTCTACTCGCGTGCCATCTGAGAGTCGCGTTTCAAGGGGAAACCCAGATGTCGAACACGGAGGTATTTCGGTTAGGGAAAGACCGTTCAAAGCTCCTGTGACGACGATATCAGGAACGCCGAGCGCAGAAACCAGGAATGGTGTCAAATCAGGACGCGGGGTCTGGCCAATGGTATGAAGTGCAACTGAAACAGACATCAGAATAACATGAGACCTCCTGTGCCCGGATCCCATTCATCAAGGACTGGACCAAGCGCCGTGAGACGAACTGGGTTGTACAAGAACAGCCACGGAGCATTTTTGCTCAATCGAGTATAGGCCGAACGATAGAGAGTCTTTCTTGCAGAAAGATTGGGCGTCCCGCGGCCGCGGTCTACCAAGGCATCGAATTCAGTGTCGCAATACCCCATCCACCATGGGCCCGCAAACCCTGAATGGAATTTTTCTCGGTAGATCCTATAAGTACTAGCCGGGCTGGAGTCGAAGCAAGCCATATCGCCGATATGTCCATCGCGAATCCTTGTTGCATACCCCGGACGATCGCTATCCATCCGGATACGAGCGGAAAGCCCAATAGCCGCCAAATACTCAACAATACGCTCTGCCAAGGCTGGGGCTTCATCCGGGAGTACGGCCGGAATATCGATTAGCACTTCATCTGGCTGGACGGCACATTGTTGCAACTCTTTCCTCGCAGCCGCTGGATCGTATGGCCATGCCATGCCCGAACGATCATATCCCAAGTGCCTGCTTGTGAGGGGACCAGCGAGGGGGTCGGCGGCGCCATTCATTACGTCTTTAATCAGCGTATCAACATCCACTGCCATATTGATGGCCTTGCGTAGATGTAGATCTTGCATTTTAGCTGACTGCAGATTGAACATGAATGTGGCACATACAGATGTGCTACTGCGAACGATCCTTACATCTTCTGTATTCGCGTCCGCCACGGCAATCTTTGTAGCAGCATCGACGTCGCTTGACTGGACTCGTCCTAGACGCGACGATGGGTCTGGATCAGCGATCCATTCAATTCGCAGATCATCCGATGACAGTACAACGAGAGCATCGTCCATGCTTTCAATCCGGAAACGTCCAGTACCGATCAGAGCCTGTGGCAATGATTCGACAGACGATGCAGAGAGAATTGGGATTTCCGAGAGTAGGTCAAGCAGATCTGCCATCGGTTCAGGCGTTCTCAGCCTCACGTTTCCCTCTGAATCCGTATCAATGACCGACTCAGCCAAATAACCGCGGATCACGCCTCTTGTACCCAATTCTCCGGGCAAGTCTTCGTCGCGCATCCTAGTCAATGAGAACACTACATCTTCGGGAAGAAGCTTCTTTCCATTGTGGAAAGTAACATCGTCTCGAATACGAAACGTCCATTGCGTCGCGTCCTCTGATAACGTCCATGAGGATGCAAGAGCCGGCTGAAACGTTCCATCCTCCCTTACCCGCATGAGCGGATCAACTACATTTCCTAGGATCGACAGTCGTTCGGCATTATCACTCGTGATATGAGGATCAGATATCCGGACATGCTCCTGTGCGATGCGAAGCGTTCTCATGCCGTCAAAGCCGTTTCAACGGTGTCCTGTTCTGAAAGTGGCTCAAGTCCCAGCAGTCGTTCAGGATTGGTCTTGATCATCGTCCGGATGTCGTCGGCGGGTATTCCCAGATCCAACATGCATGCCACAAACTCCCTAAATCCTTCCACGGGGGTCGGCAGTGTATAAACCCCGAAATCTGTAGCCAAAATGCATTGCTCCGGCCCTAATTCCCTTATCTGCTCCGAGACTTTTTTAACACCACCATCTGGAGCGACATCCATGCCCTCGTCAATTGACATGTACTCCCGCTCTACATAATAATGTGTTTTTGGAATTGGAGTTGTATGGGTATATGCGGCCAAGGTGTATTCGATAAAGGCTCCTTTCGAAGCCATCCACTTGAGTTCATCCATTGTCGCAATCTTGGTGACAGACGAAGCGATCAATACTTTCTCTATACCATATTCTTCAGCCAACTCTACAAGCCGAAGTGCCTCGGGCACTGAAATATGTCCTGTGTTCAAATACACATGCGGGTGCTCGGCAATGAGTCGGAGAATCTCATCCAATTCAGGTGAAACGTCGCCTTCCACTGGTATGCGGATACAGCGATCCAATTCCTCCGTTTTGAACTGCGGATACAATTCGCTCAATGGGACGAATTTCCCATCCACTATGTGTCCCTCCCTGGCGGCCTGGAAATACGTCGAATGAGCTCCGAAGCTTATGTATTTTGCTCCCGTTCCATAGAATAAGGCCGTTTTGACGGCTCTTGGATTCATACCCCCATACACGGTGTTCATGATTAGACCGCCGAAGGTCTCGAACGGACCGGGTTGGTCTCTCAGTACCCTGTTCACGATCCAAGATGTCCCGTTGGACATCTCAAAGACATCCATGTAGACAATAGCTCGCATTCCTGCCTCCCTGGCCTGCAGAGCGGCCTCCACAGGGTCGACACGGCGCGGGCTAGAAAAAATATGTGGACCTGCATGAACGTGGATGTCTATCGCACCCTTTAATAGTTCTTGCGAGAGCTCGAAAGAACGACCTGGCGGAAGAAGATGACTGGATTGCATTCTTTATAACTTGATTGAATACGTCGATGAAGAACAAGATGGCAGAAATAGACGAGAGGCATTGAAGTAAGCAGCCGGCGACTATTTGAGAGCTACAGTTGGCCGAGCCAGATCAAAAAACCATCCTTTTTGACAGGCATTCCGATATTCATATTCATGACTTTCGCGTCTTCAGGAGCTGTAACCTGTTGCAGCACATCACCAAAATAGTCCCTCACCACGCCGAGGTCTGCTCCTTTAGGCACGTCTTGTCCAACAGTGACCGTAGGAAAATAGATACCTTCCTGGTCCGCTGTCAGCCACCATCTGTCGCCTATGACGACCGGTTCTGGATAATCGATTGCTGGGCCTTCGAGGAATCCGAGCTCTTTCAAGACGTTAACGATGCCGCCATACATGATGGAGTCATCCCTATCGCCTATTTGGCCAACCTCCGGTGTTATCTCGGGGATACCGAGTTTGTCACACAATCCTTTTTTGGGCCATAGCCACCAAGCCGGACGAGCGCCTGTTGGGTCCGGTGGCGGCTCTCCTCGGTACGTTGAAAGCGATACGATACCTACTCCGAATGCGCGAGCCATGCGCATTGCTTGAGCCTCAGCCACCTCGTTGCCAATCAACCGTGAAATGACATATGGATGCATCAGCTCGGTAAATTCCCCACCGTGACAGTTGATGATGTACTGACTGCCGGTCGCGGCCTCCAGCATCATATCCGCAATTTCAGGATGAGTCGGAGCGAACTGTATCCAGTTCATGAGAGACTCTTCGTGCGTAGCCATGGAAATGACAATTGTCCCTGCCACATCTTCCGGATCAGTCTCTCGAAAGAGACGCATTGCAGCCTCTATCCCAGCATATTCCGTCCCGTGCTGACCGCCAAATATGGTGATTTGCTCGCCGGGATTGACGCCGTGGATGACACCAATAGGCATACGGCGCTCGCCGCCATCCGTGGTTGTACGACGTAGAAAATAGGTCTTTTTTGTGCCTGCACTCATGATTTAAAATCCTCAGACAAGGTTCTTGATGAGATCGACAAAGACTCGTTGACCATCCTTGCATCGATACAATCCAATGTCGGGATCAGTCAAGTCCCCTTCTGGGGTGAAGGAGATCTCGCCGAGAGCACCCGAATAGGTTCCGAAATTTTGCATCTCTCTAAGGACATCGCTCCGGGTTACCTGAGGAGCTCTTCGGATACATTCTAAAATCATATTGGCACAATCATAGGCTTCCGGAGCATATTGCGGAGCATCAAGCATCTTGGGATATCGCTCAGCAAAATCAACCAAGAACTGACGAGCCGATTGCTTGACCATCATGTCGATTCCAGCAAGCGAATGGTAGGGCGCTTCCTTGTCCCTGCTCGGCACTTCAAGAAACGCGTACGGCTTTAGGGCATCACTACCAAGGAATACGGCATCGACACCGCGTTCCCGCAAAATGTGAGTGATTATATGGGTCTGATTCCAGTAGACAGCAAAGTAGACTAGATCTGGTTTAGCCTCCACGACAGCATCGATTAGATCATCGTAATTGAGTCCCCTTTCCTTTTCGGTGTAGCCGAAGTGCAAGACAGGCGGTACGCCAAGTCGAGTGATTTCATCAGAAAATATCTTAGAAATCGGCTCCCCCCATGCAGAATCCTCATTGAGAATCGCAATCCGCTTTCCGCCGATGTAGTTCACAGCTGCCTGGCCTAATGCTCGGCCTTGAACTTCGTCGTTGGCTACGGTCCTGAAAAAATGTGTGTATCCCTTGTTACTGAGCAAAGGACTTGAAGCCTCTGAACTCATTTGAAGAATACCGGCATCGGCATACACATCTTGCGAAATAACCGCCATGGCACTGTTCGTTGGGCCTAGTACTGCGATTGCATCTTTACGAGCCACGAAATCAGCTGCTGCTTTTCTTGAAATGTCTCGGTCTTTACCGTTGACGATCACCTCGAGTTTGACGTCAACTGGGAGATTTCCTGCAGCATTTGCTTGATCGATCGCCATCTCCGCGGCACACCAACCAGCTACGGAATAAACGTCATCATTGGACAATTCAAATCCGATTGTTACGGAGTCAGGCATAGTGGATGCGGGTTTAACGGGGAAAAATTATGGGGAAATCAAAGTAGTTGAATAATATCCGGATAACCACCGGATTTACTGATAGTACGTCTAATCTCCAATACGCGGATCATAGACATCTCTAAGCCAATCCCCAAGCATGTTGACAGAGTAGACGGAAAGCATTAGAGCAATGCCTGGTAGCGTCGAAACCCACCAAGCGATTCGAAGATAATTCCTGCCCTCACCTAGCATACCACCCCAGGTGGGGGTACTTGGCGGGACGCCGACACCTAGAAAACTCAAGGATGCCTCATTTATAATGTTTGTCGCCAAGGCAAAACTGGCTACGACAATCAATGGGTTGATAATGTTTGGAACTACATGGCGCCACATTATCGTCCAGTCACGCAGTCCTAGAGCCTCAGCAGCTGTTATGTATTCCTGGTTACAGACCTGAAGCGTTTGCCCTCTTGCAACACGGCAGAATGGTGCCCATGTGGCTATGCTCAGAACAATAACGACGTTCATCATACTGGGACCCACTAAGGCCATAATGGCCACAGCAAGCAAAATGGAAGGAAAAGCCAGCTGAATGTCCACAAGTCGCATGATTACTGTTTCCACCCACCCCCGGAAATAGCCGGCTATCAAACCCAGCACCGAACCGAATATGCCTCCAAGAAGCACGGTGGCTACCCCTACAAACAAAGAAACACGAGCACCATGAATGATCCGGCTTAAGACATCTCGACCCACGTTATCCGTGCCCAAGACATGATCACTCGATCCACCATCCATCCAAGAAGGAGGCGTCAGACGAGTTCTAATATCGATCGCACCGGGATCCACTGGTGAAACCCACGGAGCAAATAGAGCAAGCAAGAGCATCAAGCCCAGAATTGAGACTGATACCAATGCCACCGGAGATCTTACTAAACGTCTTCGCAGATCATTCATGACGGATTCTTGGGTCAATGAACGAGTAGCTTAGATCCACAACTAAGTTGACTAGGACAAATACTAACGCTCCAAAGGTAATCACGCCCTGAACGAGGGGAAGGTCTCGGGCCTGAATCGCCTGAAGGGTCAGCCGACCTATTCCAGGCCATGCAAATACCGTTTCCGTGATCAAGGCACCTCCAAGCAGGCCACCAATCTCAAGTCCAAGCAACGTGATCACAGGAATCAGTGCGTTACGAAGGGCGTGAACGTAATAGATCCGCCAATTGGGAAGCCCCTTTGCTCGGGCCGTCCGGATGTAGTCCTGCCCAAGAACATCAAGCATGGAGGAACGCACTAAACGGGCGATGCGAGCAGTAGAAAACGTAGCAAGAGTGATGGCTGGAAGAAGTAGATGCAGGAAGGTGCCTCGTCCAGAAACAGGAAGCCATCTCAACCATACTCCGAAGACTAATATCAGCATGATTCCTAGCCAAAAAGTCGGTACGGATTGAGCAAACAAGGCACCGCTCATCGCGACTCGGTCTGCTAGGGAATTACGCTTAACGGCCGATAGTACCCCGATCGGGATCGAAATGAAGACGATCAAAAAGAGGGCAGCTGCCGTCAGCTCAAGGGTAGCCGGAAACCGCTGCAGGATGAGATCCATAACTGGGATTTGCTGCCGTACCGATACACCAAAATCTCCTTGAGGCAGCCCAGCTAAAAAATCACCGTATTGAACTAGAAGAGGCCGGTCGTATCCCATCGCCTCCCGGAATGAGGCGATTTGCTCACTGGTCCAGTGGTCCCCGATCATTAAAGTTGCAGGATCACCTGAGAGAAAGGTCAATGCAAACGCAATCGTCGCCACCGCCCACAAAATGAAGACGGCCATGAGTAAACGCTTGGCGACGTATTTCAACATGGTGACATCGTCAGAGAGTCAGAGATACGTCCCACAAATGAATAATTTCGTCTGGTCTCGGCTGCCAGTCTATCTGGTCTGAAACGCCATAAACATCTGGTTGAATGTGCAGAAATATCCACGGTGCCTCTTCGTGAACGATCTCCTGCATACGATACCCGATTTCTTGGCGGCGATCTGGATCAAGTGCAGCCTGCAGTTCATCCCAGAGCTCCTCGTACTCATCGTTTTCCCAGCGATAGAAGTTTGATGGGCTGGTGATTGTTAAATCCGCCGCTTCGGTCAGCAACTCGAATTCCCCTCCAGACCCCTGCATGAATAGGCCTGGCAGATCGTACGAAAGTAACTTGCCTCTGTAATTCCCCCATTCGTACGTGCGTACACCTTTCTCGAGCGTGACACCAACGTCAGCTAACTGAGACTCGATCGTTTGAGCGAGTTCGAAATCCTGGATCCATTTCCCAAGAGGCGTATCCAGAGATGACAACTCGAAGCCATTGGGGTAGCCCGCTTCTTCCAACAGCTTACGAGCCTTTGCGGGATCATAATTGTACGCTTCTAAGGTTGGATGATTGTACGGAGGGTTGAACATGTAGGACATTCTGTCTACCTGTCCGCTGAAAAGACCCTCAGAGATCGCATCAAAATCAATAGCATAGTTAAGCGCCTGTCGAACCCGTTTGTCCTTCAAAGGCTCTGGACCGCCTGATGTAGTGATCCCAATCATGACGCGCCTACCCCCTGAAATTCTTGCAACATGAACTCCGGGCGTATCATCTAGCAAAGCCGCCTGGTCAAAGGGAAGGTCCGTCACAAGGTGTACACCTCCTGTCTCTAATTCTGCTATTCGGGTAGATACTTCAGGAATGACACGCCAGATGACACGAGCAGCTTTAGGCGCGCTTCCCCAATAATCTGGGTTCGCAGCCAAGGCGACATGACTGTCACGAATACGTTCACTGACAGTGTAGGGACCCGTTCCAACTGGATTTTCCGCCCGATCGGCATCTGAGGCATCTGTGTAAAATCCTGGATCGATCATCCACATTTGGGAGAGATAAAAAGGCAAAAGGGCCTTGGGGCTACTCGTTGAAATATTTACCCTCAACGAATCTAGGATATCTACTCTCGTGATGTCGGCGCTCGGGATGGCAACGGATGCTCCTCCAACGGTCCGCCCGGCAGCGTTTCTTTCATAATAGGATTCAATGGAGAATTTCACTGTTTCAGCGTTAAAAATCGCTCCATTATGAAACCGAACGCCCTCCCGCAATTGAAATGTCCACGTAGTATCACCTTCGAGTCGCTCCCAAGAAGTTGCCAGAAGGGGCTCAACCTCCATGTCCTTATTAAAGAAAGTCAGACTCTGAAAAAGGTGGTCACCAAACGCGACCTCCACCCGTGAGAACATTCCAAACGGATCCATGGTCGAAATATCCGTTGAGTTGGCAACCGTAAGATCTCCTTGAGAGGAACACCCTCCGATCATCAAAGCCAAAGAAAACGTTAGTGCTCGGAATAAATTGCGCATTCTACCACACCGTTTTGCTTTTACCGCCATCGACCATGAGGGTCGCTCCGGTAACATATCGAGCCGCATCTGACAGCAAAAAAGCCCCAGCTTCACCAAACTCTTCTATCGTCCCATAGCGGCCCATAGGAATCATAGCCTTTCGTTTCTCCTGCCAGTCCTCCAAAGGAACGCCGAGCTGATCTGACTTAAAGATGTCATTTGAGCGAACTCGATCCGTATCGATCTGACCCGGCACCAGGTTATTAATCCGGATTTCTTCTGCCGCCAAGTCTGAAGAAAGGCTCTTTACGAGGCTCACTACGCCGGAGCGGAAAACATTTGATAGCAACAGGATGTCGATGGGTTCTTTGATCGACGAGGAGGTAATCGTAACAATCGAACCACTACCCTGGGCACGCATGATCGGAAGAACGCCGCGAATCATCCGAACAGCACTCATCAGGGTGAGTTCGAACCCGTTTTGCCAATCTTCGTCTGAAAATTTATCAAATTTGCCTGCAGGGGGGCCACCAGCATTCACTACGAGGCCATCGATCCGACCGAAATGAGTATGAGCATCCTCTATCCACTTGGCAATGCTGTCTGGACTCGTAGCATCCATAACGTAGCCTTGAGCTTCTGAACCGGTAGAGTCTCTCAAAGCCACGGCCGCCTCATCTATTGTCTCCCTTGTTCGGCTTGCCAGTGCCACCTTGCCACCTTTACGGGCAACTGCCTGGGCAATTCCGAATCCGAGTCCGACCGACGAGGCCGCAACCAAGACCACTTTGCCTTCAAATGCTGCGTTTTCCAGTGTTCTATCCTCCATAATATTGCAAGACTCCAGTATCCGTAGAAATACCTAAGGAGGCAAGACATTCGTGCATTTTGTCATCTTGGACCCCCATTGTCCTCGATGACCAGGAGTGGTCGAGTCAAAATCTCCATAGAACTGGATTACTTTCTCGAACAAAAGAAGATTACTCAGGCACTTCAGTCCCTCGAAGTAAGAATGGCTTCGATATGAGCAAGCTCCCCATCGGTCAGCGGATCAGAGTCCATGACGGCGAGTGCATCGTCGATGTGGGCCGTGCGGCTCGCTCCAATCAACGCAGAGGTCACACTATTGAAACGCAGCACCCATTGAACGGCCATCCGCGCCAGTGTTTGGCCACGATCCCCCGCCAGCTCGTTTAGCTGCTTAATTTGATTTAGGCGATGCCCTGTCAGCTCATCCGGCTGGAGAAATCCATGCACTTTGCCCGCACGGGAGTCAGCAGGAATACCATTCAAATATTTATTGGTAAGCATTCCTTGCGCTAGGGGCGAAAACGGGATACACCCGATCCCCTCTTCTTCCAAGACTTCCAATAGCTCAGGTTCAATCCATCGCTCAAACATCGAATACTTCGGTTGATGGATCAGGCACGGTGTCCCCATCTCCTTAAGAAGTCGCGCAGCCTCGCGCGTTTCTACTGGACCATAGCTGGAAATACCCACGTAAAGCGACTTTCCGCTGTGCACGAGGTGCGCAAGAGCGCCCATGGTCTCTTCCAATGGTGTGTTGGGATCGTAGCGGTGGGAATAGAAAATGTCGACGTACTCCAACCCCATCCGCTTCAGGCTCTGATCGGCGCTCGCGATGATGTGTTTCCTTGAACCCCACTCACCGTAAGGACCCGACCTTTAGAGTCGTGGGCCAGCCAGAGATCATCAGTGAACTTGCAGGCCTTGCGGACTTCCATGTAGATGCAGAAGGTCGGATTATAGCCCTGATAAACAATTCTTACGTTGGAGACCAACAAAGGAATGCACCCACCGATGTGACCATCTTCACCCATTTCGATCAGCGGGCTCATGAAATGGCGCCATGGGCCGAGAATTGACCCTGAACAAGCCGGTGATTGGTTTGCGCATGATGTAAATTCAGTCGCATCCCTTCGAACAATTCGCTTTTCTCCGTGACCCACTTTCTTCCGACCATCCGGTTTTCCACCCTCTTCATCCTAGTTGTGCTCGTGGCCTTCGGCGCGCCGGCTGTATCAGCTCAGCACGTTGCCGAAATCTCTGCATCGAAAGACAACACCTTGTTTGAAGACAATGACGGACTTCTTAGCAATGGGCAAGGCATCTATATTTTTGCCGGAATGACTGCTCGGAATGAAAAGCGTCGCGCGTTGATCGCCTTCGATATTGCAAGTGCACTCCCTCCTGACGCTCTGGTTGATAGCGTGCATTTTCAGATATTTATGGACAAGTCACTGGCGGGCGATGTACCTGTCTCTCTGCATCCAATGAGCGTTGCCTGGGGTGAAGGGGCCTCCGACGCGCCAGCAAATGAAGGGGGTGGAGTCGTGGCAGCAGACGGCGATGCTACCTGGATCCACTCATTCAAACCATCCATGACGTGGACCACTCCCGGCGGTGATTTTGACACAGATGCTAGCGCCACGACTGCAATTGGTGGCAGTGGAACCCATATTTGGTATTCGACCTCTGCAATGGTAGCTGACGTGTCCTCCTGGCTCTCGGATAGCTCTGCAAATTTCGGTTGGATGATCGTTGGAGATGAATCACAACCTGTCACGGCTAAGAGGTTTGGAAGTCGCCATGCTGCAGATGCAGCTCATCAGCCCGTCTTGCGCGTGTTTTATACGTCTAACTCAACGGCCTCTGAGAAAACAGAGCTTCCAACGGCATTTCGATTTGATTCTGCATGGCCCAACCCGTTTGCAACATCGACAACTGTCGGGTTTACAGTGGAACGCCCCGGTCGGTTTGTTCTAGATGTCATAGACATGACGGGGAGAATCGTCCATTCGACTACA
>Ga0115566_10002689_pt1 | contig 14609 bp, 18 predicted proteins | sample COGITO_mtgs_1204_3_FD_87173 | JGI IMG/M metagenome (GOLD analysis project Ga0115566, IMG submission 87173) | Pelagic marine microbial communities from North Sea - COGITO_mtgs_120405 | ecosystem: Environmental > Aquatic > Marine > Epipelagic | place: Germany:Helgoland, sampling site Kabeltonne...
TCTACCATTGTTTGTCTAGTATACACCCTGGCCGGTGAGCGCGTATCTTTCTTCCACATAACCGTATCGTCTGTGTAGTTTAATCTACCCTGCTGCATTTGTTTTAAATGAACTTTTTCGTGAGCAACAGCATTTGCAATTTTACCATTGCTCATACCACGCTGCACGAATATTGTTCCGTCTCTATTTGCCTCGGCTTGAACGCCTGGATCTAATTCTTTCTCAAACACAGGAGTTCCGTGATCCGACGCTTCTTTATTAATACCAAAGAGCTTTTCTTTGTTCTTAAGTTTAAACATTACTAATCGCAATCACAATCGCCGCTACAGCCGCAATCGTCATCAATACTTGTAAAGTTAGCAGCTACCTTGCCTGCTGCGTCTATAGTTACTTCCTGCATTACAGGGTAACTGTTAATGCTTTCTTGTACTCTTTTAGTAATAGGTACTGCTTTCATCGTTCTTTATCTTTAATCATATCATCAATAGCTTTATTGTAAACTTTGTCTGTATATGATTTGTTTTTATAAAATTTACTTGAGGGCCCAATAGGCATGTCATCGTAGCCTAGCATTATATTATACATCCGTGTTATTAGTCTTCTCGTTTTTTGCGATACTTTAAAAACACTATACTTAATTGTTGTCTTATTGCGATGGCGCCAAACTTCTATCCAGCCTTCTCTACGAAGTCTTTCCCACCGTTTTTTATCCCAAGCATAGGTGTAAGATCCGTTAATAAAATCATCACGTGTAAACCTGTCTTTACAATCTAAATATATTAAAAGCTCAAGGTCCGCGTCTTTTATACCATAAGTTTTACAGGCCCATTTTCTAACAAGCCTGTAATACTTAAGTAAATTAATTTCCCTAATGTCCCCTGAAGTTAATCTCATTCTACAAGAACAACATCTTGAGCTGTAATTACGTGGAACAAATTGTCATTCCACTCTATACCGTGACCAGCATGCTTATCATATCTAATTACGTCGCCTTCACTAACACCGATCACTAAGTGGCCGCAACTAATAACTTTTGCTTTTAAGTACCTAACGTCGCTGTTTTGCTTTTCGGTTAACTCTAAGCCGGCTACTGTTTTTGGAGCTTGCTTAAGTTTTTCTATGATTATATAATAATTAATTGCTTTCATCTAGTCGCATATTAGAGATTATACAATCAGCGGACATAATAGTAGTAGCTACACTAATCGCGTTTTTAAGCGCTGTTTTTGTAACAAGCACTGGATCAATTATACCAGCCTTAATCATGTTAACTTGTTTACCCGATATAGCGTCAATGCCTTTATTCCGTTTTACCAAAAAATCTTCATGCTTAATATTAGCATTAGACATTATAGTATAAAAAGGAGAACGTATTGCTTTAAGCAATGAATTATACCCCGCGCCTTTATTTTTAATTTTTTGAGAAGCATATAATAAAGCTATTCCGCCTCCTGGCACAATACCTTCTTTTAACGCCGCCTGTGTTGCGTAAATAGCATCTTCAACACGGTCTTTCTTTTCTTTAAGCTCAACCCTAGAATCTGCACCCACATATATAATACCGACTTTTCCGGTAAGCATGGATAATCGCTGCTCTAATTTGTTTTTGATGTAACCATTCGTTTCAGACGCTACTTTAAGTCTTACGTCTTCAATGCGCTCTTCTAGCGTTTGAGGGTCAACATCAACTTGTAGTATTGTATTTTTGTTGTTTGTAACAGCCTTTGTAACTTCGCCTAAAACCTGCGGGTCTATTAAATCTAAATCGTCACCTAGTTCTTCGTTAATAACTGTGGCACCTGTTAGCATTGCTAAGTCATCGAGCGTATCTACTTTAGTGTTACCAAAACCAGGTATGTCTATTATATTTACCTTAATATTGCCCTTTACTTTATTCGCTATTAAGGTTTGGTGGGGTTGCTGTTCTACGTCGGCTACAATAAGTAAACTTCTGTTTTTCTTAACAACGTGCTCTAAAACGCTTTGTATTTTTCTTATGCTAGCAACACCTGAAGATACAATTAGCACATAAGGATTATCCAATGTGGCTACACCTTTATCTCTGTCTGTGATAAAATGCGGCGATTTAAGACCTGAATCAAATTGTGTGCCCTCTACAAAATCAACATACGTTTCATTTGTATCGGACTCTTCCATTAAAACAACTCCATCTTTTCCAACGCGCTCGAAAGCTTCGCCAATCTTTTTTCCAAGAACTTTATCGTTGTTACAGCTAATGTAAGCAACTTGCTGTAGCATTTCACCCTCAACTGGAATACTGGCACCATCAAGATGAACCATAATTTCTTTAGCACAGCTTTCAACGCCTGCTTTAACTTCTCTAATCTCTTTTTCATTTGCTTCTTTTGTAAGCTCTGTTAGTAAAGCATGAGCAAGGACAGTAGCTGTGGTAGTACCGTCCCCTGCCTCACGCACAGTATTTCTAGCAGCCTCTTTTACAAGTGTGGCTCCTATGTTTTCGACCGAATCACGTAAGACTACGCTTTCCGCAACGGTTACACCGTCTTTTGTAATGACCGGTCGGCCTAAAGCGTCTTCGTAGATTACGCATTTACCAGAAGCCCCTAAAGTAGACTTCACTGCGTTTGTTAACTTATCGACGCCGGCCATTATTTTTTTATTGGCTTTATCGCCAAATGTAAGATCTTTAACGATCTCGCTCGGGTTATTAAATTCCATTATATTAAATTTGATTAAATTAGTTTGGTGTTACTCGAATGTTTTAACGACTTTTGGTCCTTTAACGAATTCAAGCTTTTTAAGGTAATGATCAACCGAACTGTCTATTGCAGACTCAGCACCGGTTATTGTTTCCCGACGAGTTACGTCTTTCCAGCTTTCCTCCCAAAACAATTCTGTTTGGAAATAGCCGTTTGGTAGCTGTACAATCCGCCAGTTTTGCTTGGCAGAAGCGTGCTCCCAGAACGCTTTGGTTTCTTCGGATACTTGTGGGTTACCACTTGTCGCAGTGGTAGTGCGGTAGTAAAAAGTCATTTGGTTTTTGTTTTAGTTATTGGTTATTAAGTTAATGTTACTGATTTGTATTCTGCTGCAATAGCGGCAATGTTTGGTGACGCGGTAAATGTAGTCGAGGAACTCCCAACTACTTGCGCCGGTATAGTAAGCACATCAGTGTTTTTATACCCAGAACCTGCTGTTGTTGATGTAATGCTGGTTACGGTTGTTGCATCGGCCATTACAATAGTTACAACCAACCCTGTACCTGAACCACCTGTTGGAACAATACCGGTATATGCACCCGCTGTCGCACCTGTTGGCGCTGAAATAGCCGGAATTACACGGCCTGGGTAGATACTACCAAAAGAACTAACACATACATAAATTTTATTGTCTGCGTCATTAAAAGAAAAATCTCCTTTTAATCCGATAGCGCTATCTGGTGCTGCTGCATCTACTGATACAAACCCGTTTAAATCCGCGGCTGTTACCCCCTGCGATTTTGGTGCAGCGGTTTTGTCCGTTAAGCTAATGTCATTGTTGTAAACAGCTATTTTTGAATTTACTGATAATGGATCTAGTGCCATAATATTATTTTGTTTATACTTATTATTCTATAATTACTTGCGCATTAGTTTAGTTAAGTCTTTAGTCTTATCGGTAGAGCCCATTGAAGAGCCAAACCAATAACCATAAACATCCCCCAACGTGCGCAAAAAGAAACCGCTAAATGTGGTTATTAATCCTTTTTGTACTTCAGTAAGGTTTTTCCAGTCCAGGAAGTCCGTGAAGATAGCTGTAGCCAATCCTAACGCAATAACTAACGTTACATATGTAAGTATGTCAGGTGTTGATTTATTCTTCCCTAGATCGCGTGCAGCGCGACGGTCTTCTACCTCTTGCTCGTATGCTTTTTCAATAAAAGCTTTTTTCTCTTCAGGCGTTTCTATAAACTTATCTGCAATGTCAACGGCTTTGTCTATCAACCCGATTGGGTTGCCTGTAAGCAGCTTTAATAATTTGCTCATAATGTATCTGTATTAATTAAACCCCATAAAGGTCATCCCATTCGCTTAAATTTTCTACAACATATTCTCTGCACTCTCCAGCACTAGCATATTCTGTTATACAATCTAGCCCAGTAACCGTACATTCTACTATCCATTTGTCAGTAGTAATATTGCTATAAGGCTCTTGAAACAACACTTCTGCCTCCACCGCTTCTTTTTGCTCTGTGGTCATTAAATAGTATATATTCATATTAATATTGTTGGAATGTACCCCCGGTATTTACTAAGCTAGGAAAATTACCGCTTGTGTTTGTAGTATTATTTTCTAGTCTATACTCAGCTAGCAAGTTAGACGTAACACCCGCGTCTGCGCAGGTTGCTACCGTTCCGCTATTGTACAAAGCTGTTACATCAGATTGACTTAATACCGCGTTGTACACACTTACTTGATCTATGCCTCCTTTAAATACATTAGCATTGTTAGGTGAACTACCAACAGCATCCCCAATAGCTGCGCTTCGTATATTAAAAGTTGCTAGACTACGGGAATTAAATTGAATGCTTTGAGGTAATTTAGTGCCGTTCCAATATAAATTCATTCCTGAAGAAGTTGTATTTGAATTGTCCCTAGTGAATACTAAGTGTACAAATCCTTCACTATTTACATTGCCTCTGTTTGTAGAATACCATCCGTTACTATTTACTCCTGTAATAGATGTATTATTAGTAGAAGAAATAGACCAAAACCTTTGATGAAAATTACCACCACCGCCTTTTCTAAATCTTAACTGCATTCTAGCGTTAGTTGGATTATACTGAATAAAAATCTGGTTAGCGTTGCTTGGAGATGCTTCTCCAAATGAACCTAGCCATTGCATTTGGTTACTAGTTTCATCTACACGAAACCAACCGCTATAACTAAAATCATCGTTGCTGCCGAATAAATTGCTACTGTGGTTAGTAAACCTCAATGTATCATTAACCCCATCACCTAACCAGTAGTAAAGGCTTGGTGTGAACGCAGAATGGTCATAACCGTACCAATCACTCATTGCAAAAGGTGCGGTTGAAGACGGGTAGCTAGGTGAATTAGTGTTAATAGTAAATATAGCTCCTTGAGCTAATTGTTTTAGTGAGGCTGTTTCAGATGGGTCCACTTGGCCTTCCGTTAAGATCTCAGCAACACTTATTGCTCCGCTACTTGGTAAAGCCATCTAACTTAATTTTTAAATCGTTAATCTGCTCTTGTTGTTCTTTCATAGCTTCAATAAGAACTGCTACAATGTTACCATAAGCTACCGAGTACATACCGTCGTTATTTTCATGCACAACTTCCGGTATTACCTCTAATAGCTCTTGCGCTACAACCCCCATAGAGGATTTACTCTCGCCTAACTTATTATAAGTTACCCCGCGAAGCGCTGAAACTTTATCCAACGCGTTAGGTATAGTTTCTATATTTTCTTTAACCCTTGCATCGGAGAACGCTGTAATATCACCTGTTGCCGTAAAAGAACCAGCTAGCGCATTACCACTAGAAGACAAATTACCTAAGCCGACTTCTCCTGGACTGTCTATAGTACAATTTAAAGTGACTGCACCAGAAGTGCCGCCACCGGACATTCCGGTACCAGCGGTAACAGCTGTTATATCACCAGTATTGCTAGTATAGCCCGCGTCGTTATTAAACCCGCTAATGTTTACAACTGACTGGTCGCCTGTAATTTCCTCCCAAGTCAAGCCTGTTATAAAACCACTATCGTTGCTAAATATGCTTAACCCTATTTCGTTGGCGGCTTTTCTGCGCTCAGCCCCGTTGTCTAGTACGATAAACTCGTCAGTACCAACCATGGTTTGAGTCATGTCAGCTAGCTCTGAAAGATCGAGGGTAATAGTAACGGAGCCACTAGTCGCCGTGCCGTCTAACCCCGTACCTGTACTTACACCTGTTATTGTACCTGTGTTAGCGGTAAAACCGGAGTCATTGTTAAAACCACTTATATTTATGTTTGCTGGGTCACCCGCAATCTCAGTCCAGTCTACGCCTGTTATATAACCCGCGTCATTAGTCCATTGGTTGTTACTACCAGACTTATTTGTAAAAGTTTGTGTATTGCTTGCAGTTGTAGTACCGCTACCGGTGCCCGCTCCAATTAAACTTCTTACTTCAGCTGCGGATATTCCCGAGTTTAAAGATGGGGTTGATCCATTAGATAGAATTGCAGGTGTACCCGTATCACTTACCTTAGCGGTATTAGCTGTAATAGCTGTTGCTTGGGCACTTGTAATCGTAGTCGTATTACCCGCCTTAGCAGTAGACGCCGTAGTACCTATTGCGAGGCTAGAAGTCCCCGCCCCAATAAGGCTACGTACCTCTGCCGCACTAATACCTGAGTTTAGCGATGGTGTTGTGCCATTAGAAAGTATTGCAGGCGTGCCTGAATCAGTTACTTTAGCAGTGTTGGCAGTAATAGCAGATGCTTGGCTTGATGTAATGCCTGTTTTAGCCGTATTGGCCGTAATAGCACTTGCTTGACCAGACGTTATACCGGTCTTAGCACTGTTCGTAGAAATAGCAGTAATCTCTGCAGAAGTGATAGTCCTAGTATCACCCGCCATTGCTTCTTCTTCCGAAGAGCCTATCACCATACTAACCTTAGCGGTGTTAGCCGTTATCGCGGAAGCCTGCGAAGATGTTATACCAGTCTTAGCGGTATTAGCGGTAATAGCAGTCGCCTGTCCTGAGGTAATTGTTGTTATGTTACCTGCCTTTGCGGTTGACGCCGTTGTGCCTATAGCTAGACTTGAAGTACCCGCACCTATAAGATCTCTAATTTGCGCACCGCTCATATTTGTGTTTAACTCTGGTTCAGAACCGTTAGACAAAATAGCCGGCGTGCCCGTATCGGATACTTTAGCGGTATTAGCAGTAATGGCGGATGCCTGTGAAGATGTTATACCAGTTTTGGCAGAGTTTGCAGTAATAGCACTAGCTTGTGAGGATGTGATACCAGTTTTGGCTGTGTTAGCGGTTATAGCCGATGCTTGACCACTAGATATAGTTGTAGTATTACCGGCCATTGCCGTTGAAGACGTTGTACCTATAGCTAAATTTGAGCTACCAGTTCCAGCCCCTATAAGACTCCTAACCTCCGCGGCAGATATACCACTATTTAATGAAGGAGTTGACCCGTTACTTAATATCGCTGGTGTGCCTGTATCGCTTACCTTTGCATTATTCGTAGTGATGTTTGACGCTTGTGTTGAGGTGATCCCAACTTTTGCGGTGTTTGCTGTAATCGCGGAAGCTTGAGCACTCGTGATTCCAGTCTTTGCGCTGTTCGCTGTAATAGCTGATGCTTGGCTACTAGATATAGTAGTCGTATTACCGGCCATAGCCGTGGTGCTTGTTGTACCGATTACCAAGTTTGACGAACCAAACGGTAAGTCATTTACATTACCAAAGCTTACATCGTTTGAAGTGTCAGAAAATAGTATTTTAAAACCATCTTCCATTTGTGTACCGGATAAATCCTGAGCTTCAAGTATAATATTATCTGTTCCTGCATAGTCTACGTTTACTGTAACGGTTCCAGAGGTTCCGCCGCCGCTAATTCCCGACCCAGCGGTTACACCTGTAATATCTCCCACAGGTACTCCAGCGACAGCAGTATCCACATACAGCTTATTCGCAGCGTCTGTATTAGCAGATACTGTATCCACACCCTGGATTCTACCCGTGCCCCCTAATGTAATATCGCCGCCGCTAACAGTTATGTCAGAGCTAGTTGTTAAAGATCCAGTAACGCTAACACCTGTGTTTGTAGTAGCAAGCTTTTCGGAAGCGTTATAATTAAGTTTAACAGCAGCGTTTTCGTCCCAGCGTATTATCCAATCAGCATGAACATCATCATAAATACCACCCTCATTACCATTACCCATTAATGAGAAAATAAACTCATTAGACGTGTTACCAATCTGAAGACCACCCCAACTGCTTGTAGAGCTGTTTATGTATAGTAAATCGGCACGGTCAGCAGATTCTGAAAGTGTAACCGTTGAACCTATAGCAGCTGATGTTATAGCAATAGCTGCATCGAGATTTAAAGTAACATCACCTGTTGTGCCGCCTCCGTTTAAATTTGTACCAGCAGTTACCGCTGTAATGTCTCCCGCAGAGGTTATATATCCAGCATCATTTGTCCACTGCAGGTTAGAACCACTTTTGTTAGTGAACGTCTGAGTGTTAGACGCGGTGGTAGTTCCCGTTGTGCTCGATGTTCCTGCTCCAATTAAGGTTCTTACTTCAGCCGCAGATATACCGCTATTTAAACTTGGTGTTGTACCATTAGACAGAATCGCGGGAGTACCTGTATCGGTTACTTTAGCAGTGTTAGCGGTTATAGCGCTAGCTTGAGCGGAAGAGATAGTTGTAGTATTACCGGCCATTGCGGTCGTCGATGTTGTACCAATAACTAAATTGGAAGTACCACTTCCTGTGCCCGCCCCTATAAGAGATCTTACCTCTGCTGCAGATATACCAGAATTTAAACTAGGCGTAGTGCCATTTGATAAAATAGCCGGCGTACCCGTATCATTAACAACACCGAGGTTGGTACGGGCGCCACTTGCTGTACTTGCACCTGTTCCACCATTAGCGACAGACAAGTCTGTACCTGACCAGTTGCCGTTATTTATAGATGTTAGATATGTGCTTGTATCAAGACTAATATTACCGCTCGCATCTGTCTTTAAAATACCAGCTCCATAATTTGACAACTGAACATCACCGTTTGGTTTTAGTAAAAGAACATCCGTGTAAGAAGCAAAAGTTCCGTCACCATTGGTGTTTGTTGTATCAACATCAAATCTAATATTACCTACGTCAAGCGGTATTCTCCAGTATTTACCAGTACCAGTATGACCATTCTCAATTAATTTAAAAGGAACAGCAGCGGTGTTTATGGTAAGTGTACCAGTCATTGTGTCTGAACCAGTAGCTGATAAAAAGTCTGTAGAAGCTGATGTTGCAGCACTACCTAATCCTAAATTGGTACGTGCAGCAGACGCACTTGATGCCCCTGTTCCCCCGTTAGCAACAGATAAATCCGTGCCTGACCAATTCCCGTTGTTGACGCTGCTTAGGGCCGCTAATGACCCTAAGCTTATCCAATTGACCTTGGTACCCGTTGAAGAAAGCACCTGGCCAGAAGTTCCTAAATCGCCGTCTTTATCCTCTATCCCAGCGGTTAGGCCTACATCATTTAAAAACTTCATATATTATATTTTATTATCCTATTTTTTGAATCAACACTCTGATGCTGTTGGTAGGTGTTGCTCCAAATGATATACCCACGGTATTTGTTGTTGCACGATCAATATCGGCATATACAGTATCAAAGGTGGTTATATCGTAAAGTTGTACAATTACATCTTTAGTACCTAAGTTGTGAGTAACTGTTGCGTTAGCCGTAATAGTATCGGCAAACGTAACATCACCATTAAGTGCTGCGGCTGCGTCTGATATAGATGTTAAGTACTGTGAACCAGCATCGCCTGAGTCCGTCATAACAAAATCACTACCAGTACCCGCTGCAATGCTACCCAGTGTAAGCGATAAAGCCGCGGTGGAACCTTCAGAAGCAACACCACCTGTAAGGCCGTCACCTGATGTAGTTATGGATTGAACGTAGTTGCCAGTGGTCTCGGTGCCTAGTATAACACCATTGTTCTTTATAGTAACCGCACCCGCTGCACTAACTGCGAAGTTATCAGAGCTAAATGAGGCGATACCCGCAACAGTTGTTGTTGCTAAATCAACATTCCCCTGTACGGTTGTCCATTCAGCTAAAGTAGTAGGGGAGTCGTTATTCGCAATAAGCAAGTCACCAATTCTTACTTGTTCAGTAAAGAAAGAACCATCAGCCGTAACTGCCCATTGGAATCCTTGCTGAATATCTATTGTTGGTGAGTTGTCAAGATTCGGTACGTTTGTGTTGGCATTGTATCCCCCTTGGAAAGACGATGCACCCGCAACCGCGGTATCAACATAAGTTTTAACAGCCCCTAAAGCCGCCATTGGTATGTCTTCTAACGCTGTTTTTACAACATCTTTGTTAGTAGAGCTAGTGTCTGAAAACGCTATTATGTCCGCGCCTACAGCTGTTGTCGCGGCCCCACCTGCTAATATATAGTTAGACGTGGTTGAATACCCCAAAGCAATTGTTGGGTTTATAGTGCTGGTACCTGTAATTCTAATACCATCACCAGCGGTAACGTCTGTTACAGTACCTGTGTTAGTAGTATACCCAAAGTCCGTTACAAAAGTATGAATTTGATCACCCGTAGCGAGGTTAGTTCCTGAATCAGCGACAGCAGCCGTGTTAGCGGCAACTGTTGGTGCAGCTGCGGTCCCGCCAATTGTGATTGTATTTGTATTTCCAGAAGTAACACCTGTTACCGTACCGACATTAGCTGTAAAAGGTAAATCACTTACATTACCAAACTGCACAACATTAGATGCGTCTGAATATGGTATTTTAAAGCCGTCTTCAAGAGTTGCACCAGAATCATCGTTACCTACAAGAATGTAGTTGTCTGTACCAGACACATCTAGAGCAACGCTACCTGAGCCTGTAATAGTACCGCCCGTTAAACCATCGCCAAACGCTATAGATGTAACCGTACCGCCAGAGTTTTGATCTGTTGCCCATGATGGTAGACCTGATGCTACTTTAAGCACCTGCCCAGTTGATCCAATGCCCAACTTAGCCAGAGTAGTGGTAGAGTCCGCGTAAAGAATATCACCAACCGTGTAGCCAGTTTGTCCAGTACCACCGTTAGCGGCAATTAATGTGCCACCTAATGTTAATGTACCAGAAGCGGTAATTGGCCCGCCTGCTAATGTAAGACCTGTTGTTCCACCAGAACCAGATATACTTGTTACTGTACCGCCACCAGAAGCGGAGATTGCATTAAATACTGCTTGTGAATCAACTAAGTAATTCTCACCATCTGCCACAGCACCGGTTAGAATTTCAAATTCAGGTATCGGCCCAGTTGCGCTTGCTATTGCTAGCTGTACACCAGTGTTACCACTAGCCTTAAGGCCAACCGCGGTAATATCACCTGATACACTTACCCAATTAGACCCGTCGTATATTCTTAATACTTTAAGAGCGGCTGATGTATCGTAGTACACCTGCCCAGTTGCTGGGGTAGAGGGCGCGGAACCTAAGTTCTGGATCGCCGCATTGTCCAAATAGTTTTTGTTCAGGTCAATACCCGATAGAAATTTAATAGCCATGTTTTTTTGTTTGTTTTAGTTTAAATATGCTTTGCCACTAAACGCAGCGGTGAATGTTATTGTTAGTGAATTGTCATCAATGTAATCAACCTCTCCTATAACCTGCGTATTAGCGGAGTCCACGACTGAAGCAGAAGGAAACTTACCCAGATTGTGAGTTATGCTCCAGGAAGTTGCTGGAGTTGACTGCGTAAATGTAAAATTTAAGTCATCGCCGCTCTCAATAGCGGGATATACTGCAAAACCGTAATATTTACCGCCGGTTATGTTACCGTTAGCTGTAACTAAGGTAAAAGTAGCGTCATAATACCTGTTGTCGGAGGCATCAACCGTAAAAGTGTTTAATACATAGACACCAAAGTTGTTCGGGTTGTCTAATCTAGCTAAAATAACGTTATGACCTATCAATGTAGTTAAATAAGCGCTTACATCTACTTCAGCGGCAGACGTATTAGTAAATCTTAGGCTAGTAATACTAGAAAACGCTGCATTTGCACCCGGACCAGAGATAATTCCCTCGGTTGCATCGTCAATTAGGAAGCTATAGTTATTTTGCCCAGCAATTCTTAAGCTGCCTGAAGCGTTCATCCAGCTAGAAATCCCGTTTAGCGTGTAGTTTTTGGTTATCAGGCCCGTTATATCAGTACCGATTACCTTGTCGGTACCCTTAACGTCTGTATCTACCGGGTATGTGCTTATTCTAGCCATTATACATGTTATATTTTGTAGTTTTTACCACTTTCTTTTTTAGTGCCCTCGCCATCGTTACCCCTGTTTTGTGCAGGAGACTCCCACCGCTGGTCTTTATGGTCATAATCCTTACCTTTTGCAGCACCAGGGTTTGCTCTAGCCTCTCTTTGTGCGTGCGCCTTCTTTTCTCTACGAGCAGGCGTCATTGCATAAGCCTTATCACGAGCAGCTTTATCGCGCCGTGCTTGAGGAGATAGCTTCTGAGGCATGTTATGTGTTTTTAGTTAAAGGCATACGTGTATGATTACGCGGTTACCGCGGTAATTAATAAGCGACAATAGCTTGCTACTATATACTATAATACCCTATCGTCACAGTTTTAAGAACGAACCTATTCCGAAGGAATTTTTTTTTAAAAATGAACCAATTTTAGTCCGTTAAGCCCCATTTTACCAGTTAACGAACCAATTTTAGTCCACTAACCATATCTACTTAGATATAAAAACGCTCCCGGGGTACAAAATAGGTCTTTCGGAATATAATTGTTAGATATATAGAGGTATTGTGTTACACACTTATATACAACGGTAATGCCCGATGCGGAAAGCTGTTTCTTTTGACCAGCCCCCGTGCCTGTTCCTGTTTTGCGTTCCAGGTTACCTGGTTACTGTTCTGGTCCTGACTGTCTGCTAACTGTGCTCTGTCCTGTTCCCTGTAAATGTTCTGGCTTTTCCCCTGCTCTGTGCCTGTGTCTGTACACGGTCCTGTGCCTGGTCCTGTACCTGTACCTGGTTCTGTTCCTGTATCCTGGTCCCTGTGCGCTGTCCTGTGTGGTCTGGTCCCTGTCTCTGACCCTGTTCCTGCTCCTGTCTCTGGCCTCCCCACATCTGGACCCTGCTGTCTAATCTGTAATCCGATGTATAGCATTTACAAACCTAACACGATGGGTGTTCGATAATATATATGTAACCAAAAGATAATAACATGACTAAACTAGAATTTTACACAGACCGCTCATCAGACGCTTACAAGACTGCTAAGAACATCTGCCAAAGCAGACGTGACAAAGCCCTGAAGGAGTTTCCACACAGCATGGCCCTTTACCCTTGCGATGCTGATATTGAGATGGAGTACTGCTTGATACTGCAAGAATGGTACGACGACTACCGCTCTGAGCGTGACTAACCTACAGAACTACCACGACCCCTCTCTGATAATATAAATGTAACTAAAAGAAACTATATGAACACTGACAACTACTCACTACTACAAGACCTTTACTTATGTGTGTCTGCGACCAGACCACAGAACATGGACAACCTACTGATCTTCTTAGACCAGATGATGGACCTTGAAGAGGATGCGATGTACGAACCAGATACAGAGGCCAAGTATATGGATGTCTTCTTGAAAAAGAACAAGTAACAACAACAATCGGGCTCGTAATTAGGCGGACGCCGCGCCACAACATAACAGGGGACAGCAATGAGCTGAACTAATATCGGAACTGGATGCCCGGAGAGGATCCGGCGGAAAGACCAGGTGTGGTACCGAGCCTGGCGCCCTGTAACCATACACAGATACGGCTGACGAGTCTGATCTGCTAGGGGAGCACTAAGACGACAGGATAAGATACCACCAGCGTGGCGCCTGTCGCAGCCCCGACCTTACAAAGCTGAGATGCTATACATACAAGAGTAATACGAAGTGAATTCGATAATATAAGTGTAACAAAAAGAAAATAACATGGCTCAAGAATTTGAAATCAACAACACAGTAATTAACACGGCCCACATATGGACCTCAAGACTAATCTTCAACTCAAAGTTGCTATACAACAAGCCACTTAAAGAGTTAACTAAAGAAGAGTTGTTTGAAGTAAGAAAGTATTCCTTACAAAGATAATACGACTACTACCTGATAATATAAATGTAACTAATAAAAAATAAATACTATGACAAAATCTGAATTACTAACCCAAGCGATCGCTAACATGAGCGACGAACAAAAGTCTGAAATCTTTCCACCAATTACTCGCAAGAACTTTGTGGTACGCAAATCATGGCTAGGTCGTAACCAAGTGATAACCTTCACTAACAACAAAGGCCAAACTATAACTTACAACCACGATGAAGCGTTGAAAGTAATGTTGCCAAAGTTAAACATTCTACCTTGTTGGGCTAAGCGAGGCTATTGGTCTCAAAGTACTAACGCTCCTAAGAATGTGTTAGCAAGTGAAGCAATTGTTGAACTAGTAGACGTTGCCAAATGATTTGTGGCCTACTAGCGTCAGGCGTGATATGTGGCTTGTTTTTAACAGGTGCATGTATTACAGCCAAAGACAAAACTGACACGAAAACTAATCGATAATATAATAAAGAAACAAACAATATGAAATTACTACCATTAGCTTACAAGCACGCAGTAACTCTGGCTTTCATTACGCCAGTCGCAGTACCACCAGTAGAATTCCCAGCAGGCAGTTGCATGTATGAAGTAACCCATGTGATCTGTGAATCAGCAGATGTAATCGATGTGTGGTCATCTAGCTCGTTCATACGCACAGATATCCAAATAACATCTGACAGCATCCATTTCTTCGAAGCACTCGGCGAGTACAACCA
>Ga0115566_10002693_pt1 | contig 14596 bp, 11 predicted proteins | sample COGITO_mtgs_1204_3_FD_87173 | JGI IMG/M metagenome (GOLD analysis project Ga0115566, IMG submission 87173) | Pelagic marine microbial communities from North Sea - COGITO_mtgs_120405 | ecosystem: Environmental > Aquatic > Marine > Epipelagic | place: Germany:Helgoland, sampling site Kabeltonne...
GGCTCCTGTTCAGGCGCCTTCTGTTCAGCAGCGGGCTCCTGTTCAGGCGCCTTCTGTTCAGCAGCGGGCTCCTGTTCAGGCGCATTCTGTGCAGCAGCAGGTTCCTGTTCAGGTGCTTTCGTTTCAGCAGCAGGCTCAGCGTTGGGCTGGTCGCTGCTGTCCTCGGCGGCCGGGTTTTCTGGATCGTCCTCGTTTGGCTTACGCTTGGAGCGCAAGGGCTTGTCTTCGACGGTACTCAGCGCTTTTTCTTCTTCCCACATTTCTTCTGTGGCGGGAACCATGTCCCAGTAATGAAGAAAGGCGTTTTTTGGGGTGCCTAGATCCACGAACGCAGCTTGGAGGGACGGTTCGAGGTTTGAAATTCTACTTTTGAAGATGGAGCCCACGAGGTTTCGCTGGCCTTCCCGTTCTACGTAGTACTCTTGCAGCGTGCCTTCTTCGACAACGGCGACGCGTGTTTCCAGTTGTTCCTGGTTAACTATTATCTGTTTCATGATTGACATTCTGTCCTGTTTGCAGCGGTGTGCCGCGTAGGAATTCAATGCCGGTCATTTCTCGTTTGCCCTGTGGGACAATCGTTTCAATAGACAGGGCTTCATTCCCACAAGCGACTTTCCACTCGTGTTTGTCTGCAGCCAGTATCGTACCTGGGAGGGCATCGTGTTGGCCCTCGGCGATGCTGGCAGCGGTGATGATAATCCGTTTGCTTCCGCCTCTGGCGGGAAGCTGAAACCACGCACCTGGCCAAGGGGTATAGGCTCGAATCTGTCGTTCGATGAGGTTGGCGGGTCGAGAAAAGTCGACGCGCCCGTCATCTCGCGAGAGTTTTGAGACATGGCTGGCCTGTTCGTGATTCTGCGGCACGGGCCGCAGTTGATGGGTAGCGATCTTCTGCAGTTGGGGCACGACTATCCGGGCTGCCTCTTGGGACAGTCGATCTTCGAGCTCTGCTGCATTCTCGCCTTGGCGGATGGTGACGTTGTGACGGGAGTAGACGGGTCCTGAGTCCAGGCCCCGCTCCATTTGCGTAACGCTAATGCCCGTCACGCTGTCACCGTTGAGGATTGCGGCATTGATTGGGGCGGCTCCCCGATATGCCGGGAGAAGGGAGGCGTGCAAATTAACACACGCCTTGGTGGGGAGTTCGAGCAGCTGGCTCCGAAGTAGCTGCCCAAATGCGAATACCAGCACGATGTCTGGCGCACATGCGGCGATCCGATCAATGACCGCAGGGTCATTAACGTTCTCTATCTTTGCGATGGGTTGTTGGTGTTGTTCGCACCAGGCGCCGATTGGCGTAGGGGCAAAACCACGTCGTCCTTGCCGGCGGTCCGGCTGTGTTCCGACTCCCATGAGTCGCACTGAGGCCGCAGCCATCAACGCAGCGAGGGTGCGTACAGCGATGGCGCCAGAGGCTAACAGGAAGACCTTGATTTGGGGCATGGAAACCGAAGAAGTGTGGCTTTTGGGATGGGTTGCCGGGGTGTATCGATCTAGAGATCACACCGACAGGCGGGGCTGCGGATTTCGCAAGCCGCTGTCACAGTCAGGTTGAGCATTAGTCAGACTGGGACAAGCGGGTAAGTTACCACCATGAAGTGGATTCGGAAACTTAAAGTTCTCATAATGACGCTGGGGGCCCTAGCGGTGTTGCTGCTGGGGCTGGTCTGGTGGGCAACCGTTTGGGGCGTTCCAGGCGCCCTGCTCGTCATGATCACGGACCGGATTCAGGACGAAACAGGCGTGGCTGTGAAAGTGGACCGCGCGGTGTTTCGCAATGACCGGCTGGTGGAACTCCGCGGCTTGACGGTCCATGACGGCGAAGAGGTGCTGATGCTGCACGGGGATCGCGTGATCGCGGAGTTCCCCAAGTCTGGCTGGCGCGGACTGCCGGAGTTGACGTTGCTGGACGGGGCCGTCGTTTATGGCGCGGGAACGCCAGATGAGATCGACGCGCCGCTTTCGCATGCTCGGATCACGCCGCTAAAAAAGTCGATCCGCGTGGCCGCGGCTGGTCGCTGTGGCGCGCTCCAGCTGGATTTACGGGTTGGGTTGATTGGGACCCTGCCGAAACAAGCGAAAAAGCGCAAGAGATTCCGTCTGAAACGGCTACAGGCGGACGGAGCGTCTGGCGAGTTGATTCGCGAAATTCATGACGCGATCAAGTGCGCGGACCGCGGGTCCTTGCGCTGCCGGATCGATGTCTTTCTGCCGAAACCCTCGCAATCGCGGGGGACGGTGGATCTGCAAATCTCCGACTGTCTGGTGCGCGGGATTGCGCTGCAGAACCTGCAATTTGGGGCTTCGAGCCTAGGCGGGCACGTGCAGGGCGACTACGCGGTGACGGCGGACGGCGGGCAGCAGGTGTCGGGATCATTCGAGCTTGGAAAGGACATGGTCCTTTCGACGCGCTTGGCCGGGGCGGTGTGGCCGACTCGGTGGCTGACTGCGGTGGGACAGAAGTTGCCGCTGGCGGAGCTAGAGTTTCACGATCTGGTGGACGTGCGGGGGAATTGCAGCTGGCCAATTCGGGGGAAGTGGGGTGAGATTAGCGCTGACGCCTCGGTGCGAACGTCGGTCACGGTACGCGACGCGCGGTTTTCCAATTTTGGCGCGCGGCTGATGCTGGAGGATGGCGTGCTTCGTTTTGCGGATGCCCGCGGCTTTGTGAACGGTGATGGCCTGATCAAGGCCCACGGTCAGTTCGACCTCGACACCCGACGGATCTACGTGGGCTTCGAAGCCACGGCTGACCCCTTGTTTGTCCGTGACATCAGCGGCAACAAGCCGTTTCGCCGTGATTTTGCCCAGTTGATGTCGATGTTTGAGTTTGCGCCTGGCCAGTACCCGTCTGCAGAAGGGGAGTTGTACGCGTGCCCGGAATGGCCCCGCGGCGGGCTGATCATGAATCTGAAGGCGTCCGGGCAGAATGTGCGCTATATGGGGACGCGACTCGACCGGGCCAGTGCTGAGTTGCTGGTGGATGTTCCCGATGCGTTAGTCTTGATCGACAATCTTTCGCTCTCGATTGGGCGCAAGGAGTTCTCGGGGCGGCTGGCGCGGGAGTTCCGGGCACCGCACATCGATCGACCGCGGGCCATGGAGTTTCGGGCGCAGTCAAACCTGCCGAGTGATGAGCTGTTTCGGGTGATTACGCTGGGCTGGGGAAAGCGCCAGACGGCAAAGGGCAGACTGGCAGTGGAGGCTGAGGCGGTTGGTCGTGGCCGGGTCTACATGGACTCGCAGGATCACGATGTGGATGTGCGCTACCGGACGCCGCGGTTTCAGCTGGAGAATGGGGAGAGCCGAAATTTGACAGGCGAGCTGAGAGTGCGCGGGCGAGAAGTAACGACTCAAAACCACGCCGAGTCAATCCGCTTGAGTCAGTGGGAGTTGGGCGAGGCTGATCTTGATTTCTGCTTCAAGCCCGGGGCGCCATCGTTATCGGTGAAGGCTAAGGAGGCCGTCCGTGGTGACCTCGCGGTGGAGGAACTGGTGCTGGATGGAGTGTATGATCCGGAAGATGACGGCAGGCTGCTTGGGATCGATGTGCGCTCAAAGGCGCTGAAGGTGGCCGAGATCCGCGTGGCAAACGCGGAATGTGCCGTTCGCTTCCAGGAAGAGGGATTTACGGCCAAGGTGCACGGCGAGAGCGCGGCGATTGATCGTCTGCAGGCGGGTGAGGTAGAGGTCGAGTTGACGCAGAAGGGGAACGCGCTCGTGGGAGCGCTTAAGCTGGCTAGCATTCAATGCGATGAAGTCACTGCCGAAGCGATCAGTGGGACACTGGAGCGAAAAAAAACAGAGGACGGTGAAGTCTTTCACTTTGCTGGCACCTCGGGAGCGTGGGCGCTGACAGCTCCCGAAACCACGGGATCGGAGGCGACGCTGAAGGGTGCCTTTGCTGCGGATGGCTGGGCGTTGGATGCCGGCTTCGATCATGCCGTGTTTATGGCAGAGGGGAAGATGCAGGGCGCGGTCGTGCGACTCGATCAGCGGGGGAAGCAACCGCTGGCGCTGGCGCTGACGAGTGACGCCTTTACCTGGGGGGACTGGACGCTTACCGGGACAACGGCTCAAGGGACGGTTTCGCGAGATGCCACCCGCCTGCACGTGACGGCAGAGTCGGTGGCGAAGGGCGCGACGACGGCCACGGGCTTCAGCGGAGTTGGGGCCTGGAGCGACGGAGACTTATCGCTGGTCAATGCAACCGCAGGCTTCTATGGCGGTGAGCTGCGTGGGGACTTCTTTATGAATGTGCCCGCAGAGCGCGGCACTACGTTCTGGGTGATGCGCGATGTGGACGTGAATCAGTTGAATAAGGCACTCAAGCCCGACAAGGCCACGAAGGTCAAGGAAGGGGAGAAGACGCCCACTCTCACGGCGCGTGCGAATGTTTCGATGAACGGCTGGGGAGAGACCCTGACGCTGAGTGGGAGTGGCCAGTTGAACGTGGTCGACGGCAACTTCGTGCGCTATCGGATCCCGATCCTGTCGGACTTTCTCGTGGCCGTGAGCAAGGCGCGAATCCTGGGTTTGATCACCACGCCTATTTCACATATGACTCGCATCAGCACGCTGAGCACGGATGTGGAATTCGCGGGTACGAAAATGAAGTTCCAGTCTTTGCGGACCAATGGTGAGGTGATCGCGGTCGCAGGCAGAGGCTACTATGATTGGAAGGAGCCGTGGTTGGACGTCCGGCTGCACGCGGAGTCTTTACCCGGGCTATGGAAACGACTGCCGCTGGTCGATGACCCATTTAAAATTGTGCTGGCGCGGCGCGCCACGGGCACTTTCTCTGACCCGAAGTGGGAAGAGATCAGCGGGCTGCGGGACTTTTTCCGCGACACGGAAAAGGACATGAATTGATTGGTTTCAATATCCAACAGCCAACAGGGAATATCTAATCCTCAAAACGAGTCTGTTGGGCACTGAATTCGAAGCCTCAGCCTGTGTGTACTCGGTTTTCATTTGGCAATTAGAAATTCCGGGAGATCCTGGAAGGTCGGGGTGTCTGCCAAGAAGCGAACGGCGGTAGCAATGACTTGAATCGCTTCTTCGACGCAGTGTTCGACCGTGCCGCCTTCGTAGGTTAGTTGAAGCGTAGCCTGAGTCAGCTCACCGGACTCTTCGCCGACGATTGCGGCACCGTGAATAACGTCTGCGGGCCAATAGGGGTGCTTGGTGCGGGCTGCGTCGATTTCCTGCTTCGCGAGGGCGAAGATTTGTACTTCAGTCATTGTCTGTCTCCATTTCGCGGGGATACCAGTCGGGCCGGGCTGCGTGAAAGCGCAGCCGCTCGTTGGTGGTGGGGTGGTGGAAGCTCAAACTTGCCGCTTGGAGGCACATCGGTGGGGCGTCGACTGCAAGGGTCTGGGTCTTGCCGCGCAGCAGGTCGGGCAGGTAGCAGGGATCGCCGACGATCGGGTGGCGAAGCTCCCAGGCGTGCAGGCGAATCTGGTGGGTGCGGCCACCAGTAGGCACGATGGTGACGAGGCTGGTGCCGTCTGCCAGGCGTTGCCGGATGTGAAATACGGTTTCGGCTGCACGGCCCTCAGGATCGGTGCGGCGTGCGCCCAGATCCGTGCTGTCGTCATGGATGGGCTGATCGCAACGAATCGTGTCGGCTGCGGGATGGCCGTGAATGCGAGCGTGATAGATCTTCTCGACACTGCCATTGCTGAACTGCGATTGCACGCGGCGCGCGAATTCGCGGGAAAAGGTCAGTACGAGAATTCCGCTGGTGTTGGCATCCAGGCGATGCGCGGGGCGCGGATGGTGGCCCGGCATGGCAGCCTTCAGAATCTTGGCAATGGTATTGAGGTTGTAGCGCCCACAAGGATGAACCGGCAGCGGCGCTGGCTTGTCGATCACCAAGAGTGCGTCATCCATATGCAGGACGCGTATCTCGGTGGCGACATTCGGCTCGATGGTTTCCGGTACGATGTGCACGAAGCTCTCGCCGGCGGCGACGACCTGGTCTGGAGCCGCCCTTTCGTTCTTGCGCAGAATCTGGCCGTTTGCGATGTGCGCTGCCCAGGTTTCGCGGCCGATGTGCGGGTGCAGGCTATCGAGAAAATCCAGCAGGGTCTGACCAGCAAAGCGCAACGGGACGTTAAGCGGGCGGCGGTTCTCGTATGGTGCTTTCCCTGGCAGCGGCTGGCAGGCACTGTGAATCCTGGCCTCCAGTTCTTGGATATTTTGTGCGTGCTGCTCGGCGACTGAGTTTGCACAATTTGGGCAGGACTCGCCGGGTCTGTACAGGGCGGACTCTTGGTCTTCGGCGGTCAACGGAAGAAGGCAGCAAAAGCATTGAGCCACGTCGGATTCTTGGAGCTGTGGGTTCAGCGCGACGCGCTGGTCAAAGACAAAGCAATCTCCGTGGTAATGGTCCCCGCCGCAATCATTGAAGTACTGCAGAATGCCCCCTGCGAGTTGGTAGACTTGCTGAAAGCCCGCGCGCTCCATAAACGGACCGGCCTTCTCGCAGCGAATTCCGCCGGTGCAGAACATCACGAGGGGCTTCTCCTGCCAGTCCTCCGGCAAGCGCTCGATGGCCTCCGGGAAGTCGCGGAAGTTATCTAGGCCGATGGGTTCAGCTCGATCGAATGTACCCACTCGCACTTCGTAGTCGTTGCGAACGTCTAGCAGATTGAACTCGCGCCCTTCATCCAGCCACTGCTTGAGCTCTTTTGGGGGCAGGTGAGGCGAGGGGGCCATGACCGGATCAACGTCAATGCCAAAGGCGATGATCTCTTTTTTCAACTTCACCAGCATGCGTGAGAAGGGCTGTGTGTTGCTGTAGCTCTCTTTGGCGTAGAGATCCGACAGCAAGGCATCGTTGCGGAGGCGGGTGAGGAGGGCGCGCACGTCGGATTCAGTCCCGGCGATGAAGAGATTGATCCCTTCTTCGCTGAGCATGATGGTGCCCTTGAGATTGAGCCGGGTGCAAAGCTCGCGGAGCACTGCGCGGCGCTCCGGCAGGTGGTCCAGAGCCGCGAATTTATAGGCTGCGATGTTCAGAAACGGCAGCGTCTCTGGCTCGACTGCAGTCATGATCAAGCCTCTCCGGCTTGAATGCGTAAGGCGTGAATCTCCGTGCCCATCATCTCTCCGAGCGCAGCATAGATCTTGCGATGTTGCGTCACGCGGGACATCCCGTTGAGCGCTTCGGCGGTGATGGTGACAGAAAAATGGCCGCCTCCGCTGCGGGCACCGGGGTGGCCGATGTGGAGGTGGCTTTCATCTTCTATTTCTAAGCTGACAGGCGCAAAAGCGGCAATCAGCCTCTCACGAATGGTGGCAACACGATCCATAGATCCGGTCCTGACTTTGGGAACTTACGAGGCAAACCGCTCGACGGTACTCCATGCCGCCGGGATGCTCCAGTTCTGCAGATGGCCGAATGCTGTTGGCAGGTCAGGCTCGGGCGATATATTGCGAGTTTACTTTTGCACTGGTTTCTCACGTAACTAAGGAATTTCATCATGGGTCAGCAGAATAAGAAGATCGTCAAGCGCGCACGTCGTAAGCGGTACATGGCACGGGTAAAGGCACGCAAGATCGAAGCCGCACAGCGGTAGAGCAACGTTCAGGGAACTTGGGCGAGGAAACTATGGTCCTTCAGGGCTGTTATACAGCGTTGACGACACCGTTCGTCGACGGTGCCGTCTGTTATGACACGTTAGCATCTCTGGTAGAACGCCAGATTGCTGCGGGCGTCGATGGGGTGGTGCCGGTCGGGACAACCGGTGAGTCACCGACTCTGAGCGTGGCGGAGCATGAGCGTGTGATTTCCGCGGTAGTCGAGACCGTGGGCGGCCGTTGCCAGGTGTTTGCCGGCACTGGAGGAAACTCTACTGCCGAGGCCTTGGAGTTGACACAGCATGCCAAGGACGTCGGAGCCGACGGGACGCTACAAGTCACGCCCTATTACAACAAGCCGACGCAAGAAGGGCTTTATCGTCACTTCATGAAGATCGCAGATGTTGGTTTGCCGGTCATGCTATACAGCATTCCCGGGCGCTGCAACGTGGAGATCGAACTTGAAACGGTGGCGCGTCTTGCGAAGCATGAAAGCATCGTGGCGATCAAGGAAGCCGGGGGGAAGGTGGACCGGATCAGTGGGCTTAAGCAGTGCTGCGATCTGAGCCTGCTCAGTGGCGATGATGCCCTTGCCTTGCCGATGATGTTAATGGGGGCCACTGGACTTGTCAGTGTGACCTCAAACCTGCTGCCTGCCGAGATGACTGCGCTGACGCATTACGCGTTGGCGGGGGATTATCGGGCGGCACTGGAGATACATTTTAACTATTACCGGTTATTCGGGGCCCTATTTGCCGAGACCAATCCGGTGCCGGTAAAAGCAGCAATGCACGCGCTGGACCTGCATGGCTCGGACTGTCGCTTGCCGCTGGCCCCAATGGCTGAGGATAACACCAAAAAGCTGTACCAGCAGTTGGCCGCCGTTGGCTTGATCGGTCGCTGATAGGATGGCAGTACGCGTAGCAATTGTCGGCGCGGCAGGTCGCATGGGCCAGAGGCTGATTGCGTTGGCTGCAGACGACGCAGATCTGGTCGTCTGCGGCGCCGTTGAACATGCTGAATCACCGTTTCTTGGGCAAGATGCTGGCATGCTTGCCATAGGCGATGAGCTTGGCGTTGCGATCTCCGCAGACCTGGCCGCAAGTGTGGCCGGCGCGGATGCCGTCATCGATTTTTCTGCGCCGAGTCAGGCCGTGCACGTGGCGGAGTCCGCAATCGCTGCTGGGGCCGGATATGTCCTCGGAACGACCGGGTTGACCAGCGAGCAGTATGATGGGCTGCGGGCGCTCTCCCGTAGGGGCCGGCTGGTGGTGGCGTCGAACATGAGCGTGGGGGTAAATTTGTTGTTTCAGTTGGCCGGGCAGGTTGCCCGCACCCTCGGGATCGACTACGACATCGAGATCATAGAGATGCATCACAACCAAAAGAAAGATGCTCCTAGCGGGACGGCTGTGCGCCTGGGCGAAGTGGTTGCCGAAGCGCGCGGGTTGAACTATGAGACCGATACCGAGCACGGCCGTGTCGGGATGGTCGGGGCGCGTGAGGAGGGGAAGATCGGCATGCACGCCTTGCGTGGTGGCGATGTGGTGGGCGATCACACGGTGATGTTTGCCACCGCCGGGGAGCGGATCGAGCTCACCCACAGAGCGTCGACACGCGACACCTTCGCAGTCGGAGCCCTGCGAGCCGCAAAATTTTTGCGCGATGCAGAGCCGGGGCAGTACGATATGGCCGCAGTTCTCGGATTGACAACAGCATGACTTTCACAATGCAGGAATTTGAGCGCTTCTTGCGCAACGACTGGCAAGTTCTTACTGCGTGCACGGGCGGGCTGCTGCTGTGGCTACTGTCCGGCGCAATGGCTTCATCCATTGCCGAGACGCGCGTACGCAGCCCATGGGTGCACCTGATTCTAGGACTTTTGCTTCCGGTCGTGTATCCGATTCTGGCTCTGTTTTTTGGCGTCAGTACGGTGAAGCAACCGAAGATTAAGGAAGCCAAAGAGCGAGATGTCTCGCATCCCGACGGGCCCCCTCCAGTGGAGCTACCTGCGGCCGATGTGCCAATCGTGGCACGTGAGATTCACGCCGAGTCGATCGACGAGGTGAGTATATTTACCCCCGAGTACTTCAAGGATATGGCCTTGGATGAATACGGGAACTATCGCGGCCCGTTCCTCTTTAAGGTGCACGGCATCGAGCAGCGCGCAGATCGAATTGTAGAGTGCATGCCGGGCGTCGTGGTCACCGAATCAATCACGCCGGACGGCAAGAGCCAGCGCCTACGCATCCCATACGACAAGGTCGAGGGCTTCGAAGAGCTCTGATTCTCATCCTCGCTTTTCCAGTTCATCTCTCAAAAAAGCCTACCAATCATGCATTTCGAACCAGTACGTAAAGCCGACTTCCCCACTGAGGAGCAGCGTGTTCTCGCCTTCTGGCGGGAGCAGGACATCTTTGCGAAAACAATGGCCGCGAGGTCTGGCGGGCCAGAGTTTGTGTTCTATGATGGGCCGCCATTCGCGACCGGGCTGCCACATTACGGGCACTTGCTGGCTGGCGCGATCAAGGACGTTATCCCGCGCTATCAGACGATGCAGGGTAAGTTCGTCGACCGTGTGTTTGGCTGGGACTGTCATGGCCTGCCGGTCGAAAACGAGATGGAGAAAGAGCTCCAGATCAACAGCAAGCATGAGATTGAGTCCTACGGCGTGGATCGTTTTAACGAGGCCTGCCGTGGTATCGTGTTGAAGTACACCAGCGAGTGGGAGCAGGTCGTCGAGCGCATGGGACGTTGGGTGGACTTTGACCGCGGCTATCGGACGATGGATCTGAGCTATATGGAATCCATCTGGTGGGTTTTTAAACAGCTTTGGGATAAGGACCTGATCTACGAAGGCGACAAGATCATGTGGTACTGTCCGCGTTGCGCCACGCCGCTGTCCAACTTCGAGGTCAATCAGGGCTATCGCGACACCAAGGATCCGGCCATTACCGTGCGGTTTAAGCTGAACGGGTCTGGAAATCGCTACATCATCGCCTGGACCACGACGCCCTGGACGCTGCCGGCGAACTTTGCACTTGCCGTGGGGGAGGACATTGACTATGTCGAGGTCGAGGATGGCGACGATACGCTGATTTTGGCCGAGGCGCGCATGGGCGCCTACTACCCCAAAGAGCAGCCGACCGTTATCCGCACCTTTAAGGGCGCGGAATTGGTGGGGACCAGCTATGCGCCGATCCTGCCGTTCTTTCCCCAGCATCGTGAGGACGCGTACCGGGTGATCGCGGCTGACTTCGTCACGACAGGGGACGGTGCTGGCGTGGTGCATATTGCACCAGGATTTGGTGAGGACGATAATCGTGTGGGCAAAGAGAACGGTCTGCCGGTGCATTGCCCGCTTGATGATGAGGGGCGCTACACCGCTGTCGTGCATGACTTCGCAGGCCGCTTTGTGAAGGACTGTGACGCGGACATTATCCAGCGCCTCCGCGAGGAAGGTTCGCTGGTGCGCAAGACCACGGTCAGCCATAGCTATCCGCATTGCTGGCGGTGTGAAGCGCCGCTGCTCAATCGCTCCATTCCTACTTGGTTTGTACGCGTCGAGAAGATCAAGGACCGCATGGTCGCGGCCAATCAACAGATTCAGTGGGTGCCGGGGCATTTGAAGGACGGTCGCTTCGGGAAGTGGCTGGAGAACGCCCGCGACTGGGCCATCTCGCGCAATCGATATTGGGGCTGTCCGCTGCCGATCTGGCATGATCGCGAGAGTGGGCAGATCGAGGTGTTTGGCTCTGTGGCCGAGCTCGAGGCGCGCAGTGGCCAGACGATCACGGACATTCACAAGCACTTTGTCGACCCTATTGAGCTGCCCGGGACTGACGGTGTGACCCTGCGACGGGTACCACAGGTGCTGGACTGCTGGTTTGAGAGTGGCTCAATGCCATACGCGCAGAAGCATTATCCGTTCGAGAACGAAGGCTGGGTAGAGGATCACTTACCAGCTGATTTTATCGCCGAGGGTCTGGATCAGACCCGCGGCTGGTTTTATACGCTCGTGGTGCTAGGAGCGGCGCTGTTCGATCGGCCCCCGTTTCGGAACGTGATCGTGAATGGTCTGATTCTCGCTGAGGATGGGGCAAAGATGTCCAAACGTCTGCGAAACTATCCAGACCCGATGGAGATCATGAACAAGTATGGTGCAGATGCTATGCGGCTGTACTTGCTGAGTTCGCAAGTTGTGCGAGGCGAGAACCTGCGCTTCTCCGAGAAGCGTCATATGGTCACGGACCAAGCCACCGGCAAGGAGATTCAGACGCCCGATGGCGTGCAGGAGACGATGCGTGCGGTGTTGCTGCCATTGTGGAATTCTTATAGCTTTTTCATCACCTATGCGAATGTGGATGGCTGGGACCCGCGGTCTGCGCTGGACGTTGCGAACTCCGCACCGAAGGCGGATTTGGATCGCTGGATTCTTGCCCGCTTGAACTCGATGGTGACGCAGGTCACGGACCGTTTGGACGCGTATGACCTGCAAGGCGCCGGGCTGAGTTTCAGCGGCTTTGTCGGTGATTTGACCAACTGGTACATCCGTCGCAGTCGCCGCCGTTTCTGGAAAAGTCAGGATGATTCCGATAAACATGAGGCGTACTCTACGCTGTATCACGTGCTCGTGACATTTTGTCAGGCTGCAGCCCCGCTGACCCCGTTCATGACCGAGACCATTTACCGCAATCTGCGTCGGCCATTTATGACCGCGGGCGAGAGCGACGCGGAATCCGTGCATCTGTGCGATTTTCCCAAGCCCAATCCCGCGCTAGCAGACGAGACTCTGGAACGGCGCATGGGGCGCGCAATCACGGCGGTTTCGCTAGGGCGCTTTCTGCGGACACAGGCGACGATCAAGGTACGGCAACCGCTGGCGGAGTCGGTGTTGCTGTCCTTGGACCCTGAGACGCGTGCTGACTTGGAGGCGATTCGCCCGCTGGTCGCCGAAGAGCTAAACGTAAAATCCGTACGGGTAGATGCGAACGAGGCGACTCTGGTCGACCTCTCCGCGAAGGCCAACTTTAAGCGATTGGGCAAGCGTCTGCAGAAGCGCATGAAGCATGCTGCAGGCGCGATCGCTGGGTTGGATGACACGGCCCTTACGCAGTTGCAGTTAGGCGAGACTCTCACCATAGAGCTTGCCGATGGCGGAGACGCAGTGGAGATCACGATTGAAGATGTGGAGATTCGCCGCACGGAGCGCGAAGGGATTGCCGTGGCGAATGAAGGAGACATCACTGTGGCCTTGGACCTGCAACTGGATGACGGTCTAGTGAGGGAAGGCCTAGCTCGTGAGATTGTGAACCGTCTGCAAGGCATGCGTAAGGACGCAGGTCTTCAGGTAGACGACCGCATTGTCGTGTGTTATGAGGCGCCCGCCGCGATTTCCACCGCCATCGAGCAGTACGGCACGTATATTTCTGATGAAGTCCTCGCCACATCTTTGCGCTCCGAGCCGACGTCCGGCGTGGACATCGTGGATATCAACGGCCATGCCTGCACGTTTGCGATAGTCAAGGATGCTGGCTGATACCCGTGACTGAACCTTGTCCAAAGTGTAACGCTCCTCTCACCATCGAGGCAGGCGCCTTGGAGCTGACCTGCGAGGCATGTGGTACTGTGATTGAGCTCGACTTCGGAACAGGCGACGAAGAGTGCGAAGATGCGGAAACACAGGTGGATCACGAGCCAAACCCGAAGAATGACACCTCCTCGCGAGACTTGCACGCCTTTGCAGAAGCATCCGAGTTCGAATTCGAAGTAAACTCGTTTGCAGACCTTGTCCGCTCGAAAAAGGAAGGGCCAGCCGCAGACGTCAGCTTTCGCAGTATGACCGGTGGCCGTGTTGTGGCTGGTCAGCCCATTCGTGATATCAAAATTGCCAAACCCGTGAAAGCGGGAGTGATGGGCACGGGTTCTCACCGGGTGAACCGTGAGGACTTCCCGACTCAGGATTCGGTCACGACAGATATGCTCGATCGCTCACGGCTGGAAGCAGACGAACTGGCCAAAGAACGTGCGGCGCTTGGGGCGGCGCGCGAGGAAGCAGGGAAATTGCGAGAGGCGATTGAAGCAGAGAAGGCTGACCTGGAGCGGCAGCGAGAAGAGCACAGTCTGCAGATCAAGCGCATCCAAAACGAGGCGCTTTCGGCGGTCGAGAAGGAAAGACATTTCGCCGAAGAATTTGAGCGTAAAGCCGAAGCTTTGGCAGAGAATGGAGACCAGAAGCTCAGGGCTGCGCAGGAGCGGGCAGAGCAATTGGCGAAGCGTGAGGCTGAGGAAAAAGCGCGGCATGATGCTCTGGTGAAAGAAAAGAGGCATGCGATTAAGGCCATCAAAAAGAAGATCATTGAGGTGGCCGAGCACGAAAAGAAGGTTGCTGACGAGGCGAGTCGCAAAGCTGCCGAAGAAGATCGCAAGCAAGGTGAATATGAGGCGATGCTGGAACGAGCCGCCGACAAGACTCGGGCTGAGGTGGACGCTGCGGCAGAGGAAAAGAAGAAAGCGTTGAAGGCGGCGAAGATTGACGCCGCGAAGAAAGAGGCTCGCGCCAGGCTCTTGGAGAAGAAGAAAGACCAAGCGCGCAAGGTGATAGCGAAGCAGAAGGAAGAGGAAGTTAAACGGCGTGAAGACGCGATCACCAGGGCGAAAGGGGAAGCTTTGATTAGGCAGAAAGAAGAGGCAGAGAAGAAACGCAACAAGGCCATTTCCGTAGGCGTGAATCAGGATGTAGACGACGAAATCCGCCGCATGGAGCAAGAGGCAATGGATGAGATTGGTGGTGACCGGTGAGTGGCGAAGCGAAGCCAGACAACGGTGAGGACAAGCCCACAAGCGGCGCTTCTTTACATCCTTCTGGTGGAGAAACTAAGGCCACTGAAGGCAAGCAGCCTGCTGACACGTCTGCGAATCCCGCAGAGAAGGCAGCGGAAAATCCCGTAGCGGATAAGAAGGCCGCTGAGGACGAGAAGCCTGCTGACACGTCTGCGAATCCCGCGGA
>Ga0115566_10002694_pt1 | contig 14589 bp, 13 predicted proteins | sample COGITO_mtgs_1204_3_FD_87173 | JGI IMG/M metagenome (GOLD analysis project Ga0115566, IMG submission 87173) | Pelagic marine microbial communities from North Sea - COGITO_mtgs_120405 | ecosystem: Environmental > Aquatic > Marine > Epipelagic | place: Germany:Helgoland, sampling site Kabeltonne...
AGATCGCGTACCAGGCCGAAACCCATGGCGAAGCGTTCTGGGAGGAAGCCCAACGCCTTGTTGCCCTATCGCAGTCATTGGGCGGAAAACCAGTGGAGGCGATTCTCGAGTACACGCTCGCCTACCTGAAGGAACAGGCAGCCTTCGTTGCTACCGGCGAATACAGCAATGATTCCTTTGACACTGTGAATGAGAACGTCTACTCGAATCCGGATGTCATGCTGGGCTTCTATCTCGACGGGCTGATGCTTTCTCACGCGTTCTGGCCAATTCATTTTGACATGCACAAATTTTATCGACGTGAGTTTCTTAGCCGAGTGCCCGACGCGGGTGTGGGGGCGGAGTTTGGTTTTGGCCATGGCCTCTACCTTCACGACTTGCTGCTTGAGAGTCAGGAACGCATTGTGCATGGCTACGATATCAGTGAGCATGCGATCCAGTTTGCCGGCCGGCTTCTGGCTCAGGCAGGACTGCCAGAGCATCGCTATCAACTGAACGCCGGCAATGTCTGCAAGCCGATGGACCTCGCGTCGGGCAGTTTGCGCTGGGCCATCTGTGCCGAGGTGATGGAGCACATTCCAGATCCAGTCTTTTCGTTTGGGCAGATTCAGTCGTTTCTTCAACCGGGGGCGCCCTTTTTCATTACGACGGTGGCTAATTCGAATGCGATTGATCATTTGCACCTGTTCACTGATATTTCACAAGTGCATGACGTCTTAGAGCAGGCGGGGCTGCAAGTGGTCGCTGAGCAGTCGTTCGCGGTGGCTGACTATGCAGCTGCCTCTCGGGATCCAACGGTGGACTTCGCCTTTGTTTGTGTGCCACAGGGCTCATGAAGGCCAAGGCGGGGCTCGCGGTGTCCGCTGCTGCATTGTCAAACGAGGAGCCTGCTGAAGCGTTTCAATCTTTGCGCCAGGCACTGCAAGGGGAGTTGTCAGAATTGGCCCGGGCGCGCGCTGCTCGACTTTGTGCAAAGATCACTGCTGCAACTGCGGATGAGAGGCTTGACGCCAGCATTCTGTTGGCCGGTCAGGTTACGACCAGCTGGCTTGCCCCGTTGATTTCCTTGCGCCTTGCGGAAGCCGGACTGTGTGTACGTGTATCCGAAGCGCCGTACGACTCTACGATGCCCGCACTCTCGTCTTGGGAGACCGGTAAACGCCTGGATGCGGTAATCCTGATTCCATGGCTCCATGCACATTCGAAGGGGCATGGTAGCGAGGCCATTGCCCCAAGTTTGAGTCCGGTGATGTGGCGATCCGCCTGGCAGCTGGCAACAAAGCTACAGGCAACAGTGATACAGGTTGGCTTCGATTGGCCGTATTTCTCGCCAGACGGCCTCTATCTTGACGTCCAAGATGGAGGTAGCTTGGATGCCGTGCGGATGGCAAACCAGGGGCTTCGCAAGACACTGCCGGATGCGGCGATCTGGTTCGATGTAGACGCCCTTTCTTCGTGGACGGGTAAGCAACAATTCTACAGCCAGCGAAACTACTTTTGGACGAAACAGCCCTACTCTGACGCTGGGCTCACGGAGTTGGCACATGGCTTGGCACGCACTGTTCAGATTATTCAGCGCGGTACCCATAAGGTGCTGATACTGGATCTTGACAATACCCTCTGGGGAGGCGTTGTTGCCGAAGAAGGGCCACTGGGGGTTACCATTGGTGGCGGTCCGGACGGTGAGGCGTTTGAGGCATTCCAGCGATACGTGAAAGCACTGACGGACCGTGGGATCTTGCTGGCGATCTGCTCCAAGAATGACGACCCGATTGCTCGCGAGCCGTTCGAGCGAAACCCGGAAATGGTCTTGACGCTCGCCGACTTTGCAGCGTTCCAGGCCAGTTGGCAGCCCAAGAGCGAGTCGATTCGACAGATCGCCGCCGAGTTGCGGCTTGGTGCAGATAGTTTCGTCTTCTTCGATGACAATCCTGCCGAACGCGAGGAAGTACGCTTGGCGCTCCCCGATGTCTTGGTCGTGGACGTACCACCGGACCCTGCGGACTACACATTGGCATTGGCTGAAACGGGGGCATTTGACAGCTTACGGCGAACGGATGAGGACCTTCTTCGTACCCAGCAGTACCGGGTGGAGAGCGAGCGGCGCGAAGCCGAGCAAGGATTCACCGACATGGGCGCCTATTTGCAGCATTTGCAGATGAAGGCGACTGTCGTGCCGATTGATGAGACACGATTGCCCCGCGTGTCGCAGCTCGTAGGTAAAACGAATCAGTTTAACCTGACGACCAGGCGGCATAGCAGTGAGCAACTGCAAGCGATGATCGCAATTCCAGGGACAATCGCGTTTGCTGTTAGCCTGTCCGATCGTTTCGGCGATTACGGTCTGATCGCGGTACTTATCGGAGTGCGGGAGTCGCCTGATGTCCTGCGAATTGATACGTGGTTAATGAGCTGCAGGGTGATCGGCCGCACGGTGGAAGCATTTGTGCTGAATACGCTGGTGGACCGTGCCCGCGGACAAGGCTACCAGGGATTGCTGGGTGAGTATATCCAGACAAAGAAGAACAACCTTGTCGCTGATCTATACGACCGGCTTGGCTTTGAGGACCAGGATACCTGCAGGTGGTACTTGGCTCTTGACGAGGCTTTGTCGGCCGAGACGCATGTAGTTGGATAGCATTCCGTGACTGCCGGAATCGAACTTTTCTCAATCGGCTTTTGGTTTCTGACCATAAGCGGTGTGTTTGCTGTCACGGTTCTTCGCCAGCCGCGACACCGTCTGGTGATGGTGGTATGTGTACACCTGTTGGTGCTCTATTGGGCGGTTGGGGGAACCGGTACGGCCCTCCTGCTGGGGGCGCTGGTGACAGCGTATGTCGCGTTGCGAGTGGGCTCGCCCACGATCGCGCTGATTGCTCCAGCGTTGGCGGTGTTTATCGGATTCAAGTTGGGCACCCTGCCAGCAATCCGCTCAGTGAGCGGCCAGGAACTTCTGGCGATTACTGGCTATTCGTACGTGTTTCTTCGATGGGTAGATCTCGTACGAACGATCCGTGCAGGCGTGGCGGCATGTCCGTCGCCACTGGATTTCATCCACTATATGATTCCCTTCCATATGCTGTCGGCTGGTCCAATCCAGACGTATCGTGACTACGTTGATCATCCGATTTCCTGCCCCCCTCTCACCTTTCATAAGGGACTCTCGTCAACGGAACGAATCGCCAAGGGGCTGTTCAAGAAATTCGTGTTGGCGCACATTATCCAATCCGTCTGCCTTACCGGGTTTCAAGCAGGACCGTGGTATACAGTCTTGGAACTCCAGTTGTTCTTCATTTGGCTGTACCTCGACTTCAGCGCCTATTGCGACGTCGCGGTTGGCATTGGAATGCTGCTTGGGCTGCACGTTCCCGAAAACTTTAACCGTCCGTATCTTGCGCGAAACGTAATCGATTTTTGGGAGCGCTGGCACATCACCCTTGGGCAGTCTGTACGCGCCCATCTATTCGTTCCGGTGCAACTCGCACTGATGCGCACCCGATTGGGCCGCTACCGCTTGGGATGTGCATCAGTCGCATTTGGCGTGGCATTCTTGCTTTGCGGTCTGTGGCATCAGTTCACCATGCCATTTTTTCTCTGGGGGGCGATTCATGCGGGAGGCGTTGTGATTTGCAATGCGTACAAGACGATCCTCATCCGGCGTTATGGTAAGAAGTGGTTCAAGCGCTACAATGCACATCCGGTTGTTCGTGTCGTGGCTACAGTGATCACGTTTGAATTCGTCGCTTGTTCCTTGTACTGGGTCGGGAAGGCACCATGAAGCCAGCGTATAAGATTGCGATACGCATCCTGTGGGTTGCGCTGAGGCTTGCTGCGGTGGTCGCCCTCGGTAAGAGCGGAAGTCCCTTCTTCTATCAGGGCTTCTAATGAAATTGCGTAGTTGGTTTACCTTTGATACGTCACGTACACTAGCGGTCCTGCTGTGCACAGTAACAGCCGCTGTCTCGCTGGTCTTCTATGCGAGTTCGTTCCTCATTTGTGAGCAAGCGCTGATTCCAGACCATGAGCCTGTACGACATGAACTCCGTGCTGCTACCTACTCGCGCATCAGTGCACTATTGGAATGGCGAACCTTGAACCCCGATGCCCGACTGGGCATTGTTCTTGGATTCTCGACCGCTCGTGAGGGAATTGATTCGGAGATCATGTCGGATTGCACAGGGATTACATGGGCAAACCTGGGGACAAGCGGGAGTGGATTTCACCAGCTATCGGAACAAGCTCATGCCGTCCTGGCATATCCGGAATTGGGCATTGAGAGAGTGCTTGTTGGCATCCATCCTCACTTTTTGCGCGGACGTCCCTACCTGAAGCGAACATGGATCGGCGGCGGCGTCTCGGGGCGGATTGGCAAATGGCTTGAGGCCGGGTGGACACGTGTACCTCTGATCCGCAACCGGGCGCTTGTGTCGGAAGCATCCAGTGGGCAGTTGATGCACCTGCGTGAGCGATTCCTAAGTTTTAGCCAGTTATCTGCGCAGTACCCTCCAGATCCGCAGACGTTCGCCGCACATCGTCCCGGGCGCGTGCAGCAATCACCACAAGCCATCGCCGCACAGCTGGAGCAGTTTCGGCCACTGGGCTGGTTTGAAGATGCTCCTGCTGACGCAGAGGAGATGCAATCGGCTCATTTGCGTGACACGGTGCGTCGCCTTGAGGCCAGCGAGGCTTCATCGGTTTGGGTCTTCATGCCAGAGTGTAGCGCAATGCGCGACTTGATTGCCGAAAGTTTTGAGCCCAAGGTCAGATCGCTTCTGGCCGAGTCCGCTGTCGAGCTGGTGAATCTGCGGGACTTTCTCGGTGATAACGAGATTAGTGACACATCACACCCGCTCGCGGGCGGTCGCGAGCGAATTTCAGCCCGTCTTTGTGGTGCCGTCCAAGGCCCTTGAGACGGATCGAGCCCCGCGACTTACCAGATCTTCCACGGGGCTTCGCCAGTTTCCCATATGGCTTGCAGGTATTCCTTATCGCGCAAGGTGTCCATGGGATGCCAAAATCCTGGGTGTCGATAAGCGGCGAGTTGCTCGCGCGTGGCGAGAGTTTCCAGCGGATCTTTCTCCCAGGCAATGTGATCGCCGGCAATAAGGTCCAGTGCTTCGGGCGACACGACAAAAAAACCGCCGTTTATCCAAGCATCATCTCCCTCTGGCTTTTCACGAAACTCCCGTACCAGCTCACCATCCATGCGTAGCGCACCATATCGTCCCGGTGGCTGCACCGCAGTGAGTGTCACCAGAGCACTGTTGGTAGCATGCGTTTGGCGGAGTGCATTCAGGTCAACATTGCTGAGCCCATCGCCATACGTAAAGAAGAAGGTATCATCGATGTACTCAGCAACGCGTTTGAGCCGCCCTCCAGTGAGGGTGTCACCGCCAGTATCGACGAGCGTGACTTTCCACGGCTCCGCTGTCTGACGATGGACGTGCATCTGGTTCTCGCGCAAGTCGAAGGTCACATCCGAGGTATGGAGACAGTAGTTGGCAAAGTACTCCTTAATCATGAAGCCCTTGTAGCCGCAGCAAATGACAAACTCGGTGATGCCATGGGACGCGTAGATCTTCATGATGTGCCAGAGAATCGGCTGTCCGCCGATCTCGACCATGGGCTTGGGACGAAGGGCTGTTTCTTCGGAGAGCCGCGTGCCGCGACCACCAGCAAGGATCACCGCTTTCATGGCGCGATTCGGCGAATGAAGGCGCTGGGCCAATAGGTGACGCGATCCTTAACCACGCCTTCGTTGAAGGGCCACGGTGGCTCTTCAAGCACAAACTCGGAGTGTGTGGCGACAAATTCCTGTGCTGCTTCTGCAGGATTGTTCCACGTCCAGTCTTCGCTTCCACGTGGTGCGTCGGACAGGTCTTGCATGATGCCGTCTGCGGCAACGATATACGAATCCTTGGTGACCAGCGGTGCATATCGTTCAAGCTCGGCGCGTACATGATCTCGCGTGTGGTTGGAGTCAAGCATGACCAGCACACGGTCGTCCGGTCCGATCAGTGCGGCGGCCTGGTCGACGATACCTTGGTCAATCGAACTCCCTTCAATCAACGTGATGTGTGGGAACATCTCGTGAGCCTCAATCGCCGCCCGGTTGTGCGCCCGAATCTCAATGTCGATACCGACAACGCGACCGCCGCCCATGGCGCTGAGCAAGGATGCGTAGAAGATGAGGGAGCCGCCGTGCGCCACACCTGTTTCGATCACAACAGTGGGCTTTACCTGGTAGATTACCTCCTGAATGCGCATCATATCTTCGGGCAGCTGAATGATCGGTCGCCCCATCCAGGCAAAGCTGTATACGTACTTGGTATCCCAGCCGACCCGCAGCCAGAGTTTCGATACGATGGCGAATGCTTCTGGCGAGCTGAACGGTATCTCTCGTTCTTCGCCTTCATCGTCAACGACCACAACGGCTCGTTCGTTGTCAATTCTTAGCATGCTCAATCCTTCTTGGTCTGGTGTAGGCGAAACGTGTAAATCAAATCCTTCAGGTCATCCAGCAGCAGGCGCGGCTGAAACGAAAACTCCTGCTGGATGCGCGATATGTCAATCTGTGGAAACCTACCTGCATCCGTGTCGGGTACAGGGCAGGAGACCTGACACCCCGTGTGGGCGCGCACCGCAGCCAAGACCTCATCGCTGCGATATGAGCGTCCGCTGGCTACATTGTAGCTGGCGGATTGCCCCGTCAAGGCAATCGCGCCCACCAACTTGGCGACATCGTCTACAGCTACGAAATCCCTGGTGATATTTCCCGGACTACGCAATTCGACGTGGGCGTCGCATACGGCTGCGCGAATGACAGAAGTCAAAAAGTTGCTGCTCGACCAATCGGCCCCGTAGACATTGGATAGCCGCACCACATGCGTCCGGCCTGCTGCCGCGTGCACCAGGGATTCTCCCATCAGTTTCGAAAGGTTGTACAGATGGTCAGGATCCTCGGGGCATACCCGCAGCGATGTGCCTTCGGTGCCTGTAGTTGATAAGCCCTGGTATACACGGGTTGACGACAAATACGTAAAGGAATGATAGCGGCACTGTGTGAGAAGACGTTGCAGCAGGCAAACATGTGCCTCCGCGGTATCGAATGGCCGTGAGCGAAAGTCAGCCGTAAGCCCGATGCAATAGATCGCATGCCCGAGGTGACTCTGGTAAAGCTCCTTACCGCGCGCCGGAACCGTGATCGCTTGGCCCTGTCCCTGCAGTAGCCGGACGACATGGCGCCCGACGAATCCGTTGCCACCAAACACTGTGATAGGCTCACTCATCGATATCGTGATCGAATCAAGAGTCACCGCCGTAGAAACGACACCGAAGCACATCCACTACGTCGTGCACCATTGGTTCCAGGTAGCGAATGCTTGCGGTAGAAGCCACGGCAATCAGTTGAATGCGGTGCCACAGAGATACCGAACCGGTTGTCGCAGCCGTAGAGAGAAGACGGAGGATCAAGCCCCAGTGAATCAGAATCATCCGTCTGGGCTGAGAGAACAATACCCGCGAATACCGCTGGATTCGTACTGAGCGGTTCTCGTTCGGTTGCGTTAATCGGCGGTACCAAATGGCTCCCGGAACATGGGCCAGGCGGCCCAGTACTGACAGTCCAGCAAGAATCAGCGCACTCGCCGCGAAGCAGCCAAAATGATGCCGGACCTGGCGTAGGGCGGCGAGACGAATCATGCCGTAAATTGCGTGTTGATTGCCCCAGAGGACAAAGGCGAATCGTCCCGGCGCCGTCAGCTCGCCCGTCTCGTACACGCACACGGGCTTGCTCACCTCCGCACCATTGCCGTCGATCCAGCGTGAAGCTGGGCACGCCAGGACGGCGGATGCGTCGTCATCCAAGGTACGCACCATGGCGCTCAAGTAGCCGGGCGACCAGAGGTCATGTGCACCGGCAAGCACGAAATACTCCCCCTTGGCGGCGCCAAATACGAAGGCAATGTTGCCATTCACCCCACGGTTGGTTTCGTGGCAATGATAGCGGATCCGAGGGTCCTGCTTTGCCGCTGCCGTTGCGATCTCACCTGTGCGGTCGGTTGAGCAGTTGTCCGCGATGATCAGTTCAATATCGTGGAAATCCTGCTGCAGGATGCAGTCGAGCGTTTCGCGTAGCGAGGATTCCTCGTTACGCACAATCAGCCCGATGGATACGTGTGGTGCATCGCCTGACACGATCAATTCGATTCCTTTGTTCGCAAGTGGCGCTTGGCTGCCAGAATCGCGACACCCGCAAACAGGCACGCATCGACAGCCAAGGCAAGCGTACCCATAGCGTGGTGCGAGCCAAGCGAGACCAGATATGCCAGAACAAACGGCACCAGAGGCTTCCTGATCACGGCCGCAGGCGGGACGCGCTGCCGCAGCACAAAACGAGCAACGAACCAGGATCCAGTCAATAGCACAACAAACGAAGCGACGGTCGTGTAAGCGCTGATCTTGTAGCCGTAGCGACTGAGCAACACCGCATTTAGTGCGACATTTACGATGCCGGAAACGATGCTAACGGCAGCCGCAAACACCATACGGTTCGTGTAGCCGATCACCCGCAGATAGTAGCCAGCAATCGCTTGCGTTACATAGCCCACCACGACAATCGGAATGATCGATAGCGAGTCATGATAGCGCTCATCCAGCACGAGTGACATGAACGGTCCGGCAAACAACATCGCGGCAAGCGAAGCCAGCAGCGTCAGCTCTAACGATTTCTCAATCAATGCGTCAGCCTTGTCGAATAGCTTCTTATTTGTGAAGGCAAACCAATCTGGAGTGATTGTCCGCTGCAGCGCCAATGCCACCATGCCAATTGACATTGCAACGTTGTATGAAAGGCTGTACAAGCCGGCATCAGAAGCGCCCAAGGTATGCTTAATCATCACTCGGTCGATCTGTGCCAAGGCCAGATTTCCCAGTGTATACGGCACTAGCGGAAAGGCATAGCCAGCGATATACCGCAGATGACCTCGTGCGGGGCGCCACATCCATTGATCCCGAACGACCACAGCGGTAAGTCCCAAGGCAAGCAACTCGCCGCAGAGCAGGCCATACAGGACATCCAAGTAGCCGGGCTGGTCAACTGCAATCAACCACATACATGCCCCTGCCAGCGTGGATATCGCATGCAGTGCTTGGATGCGGGCGGATTGCGCGCTCCGCTTCAAGGCGATGCAGATGGAGTGAGCAGATGTCTTCAGAACCCTACAGGCACCAAACAATCCGATTAATGCAGCCAGGCACAGATCGATGTCGTACAGTGTGCCGCGCCAGCGAATGATCAGCATCGCAATAACGCTGAAGCAGCTCAGAAGCAGCAGTGAGCCGCCAACTGAAGTACCCACAAACTCCTTGCGGTCGGTGTCAACGGTCTCCTCGTAGTAGTAGCGACTGATAGCACCGTGAAAATTAAACGTCAGCACGACCGCAGCGATACTGATGTAGGTCACGACAATCTGGTACATACCATAATCGGCCGTTGTCAGCATGCTGGCAATGACCGGGATAGCAGCCAGCTGGACTAACGCGGCGACGGCATCCCCGCTGACGTAGTTGCGGGCGTGCCTGAGTAAATCGCGGAGTTCGCGGGGAATCATAGGATCAAGAGAAGCACCGGTTTCAGGGTTGGCAACATACATGCGATTCCAAAGACCGCCTCTCCGACAGGCTGCGAGGGCCATTGCAAGCCGTCAATCCATGGAAAGCACTTGCTCTTTTGGCTTCATGTGTAAGGTATCCCTACATCTACTCTGATAATGCCTAGGAATCTCTGAATGAGTGTTACACGTGCTGTCCAGCGCTTCATCGAATCAGTCACCGGCTACACGGTTCAACGCGCACGTGACGACCGGGTTTACAACCAAGACGGATTACGCACCGTTCATAGCCATGCCTTCATGAAGGACCCCGCCTTTGCGGCCTCCTATCAACGAGCAGAGCAATCGGGCCAGGACGACCCGATCCACTGGCGTACGCACATCGCTCTATGGGCTGCCGAGACCGCCAGCAAACTTCAGGGCGACTTCGTTGAGTGTGGTGTCAATTTTGGGTTTCAGTCTACAGCTATCATGCAGTGGCTGGAGTGGAACGGGCAGGATCGTACGTTTTATCTGCTCGACACATTCAGTGGGCTTGACTTCAAATACGTATCAGAGTTCGACTTGGCTGAGAATGCCGAAAAGAAAAACGCTGACCGTATTGCTCGCGGCGCCTACGTTACTGACATTGAAGTCGTTCGAAAGAATTTCGCCGAGTGGAAGAATGTTGTGTTTGTACAGGGGGCTATTCCGGAAACTCTGCCGCAGGTCGAAGCCGAGGAGATTGCATTCCTCCACATCGACATGAATTGCTCCCCACCGGAAGTGGCAGCGCTCGACTTCTTCTGGGAGCGGCTGTGCGACGGGGCAATCGTGCTATTGGATGACTACGCCTACGCGGGGCACGACGCTCAGCGAACGGCCATGGATGACTTTGCTGTAACGAAAGGCGTTGCCATCGCCTCTCTCCCCACAGGCCAAGGCCTTCTCCTACGCCCCCCAAAGTAGGTAGGACTGCTGCCCGCCTCGTGTCGACACTTCATTCAGACTTCTGGCAAGACAGACCGGTCTTGGTCACAGGCCATACCGGCTTCAAGGGCGGATGGCTGAGCCTGCGTTTGGCCCAGGCCGGCGCACGCGTTACTGGCTACGCCTTGGATCCGCCAACCACGCCCTCGTTCTTTGCTGCTACCAAGCTCGCACAAGACGTTCGAGACATACGAGGTGACCTGGCTGATCTGCCACGGCTGCGGGCCACTCTGAAACAGGGACAGCCAGAGGTCATATTTCACTTGGCGGCCCAGCCGTTGGTCCGTCAGAGCTACGAGGCACCCGTGGCTACGCTGCGTGACAATGTCATTGGGACTGCTCATGTCTTGGAAGCTGCCCGGAACTGTCCATCAGTTCGCGCTGTCGTCTGCGTCACCACAGACAAAGTCTATGCCAATGACGAACGTGGCGTCGCCTTCGCGGAACACGAACCTCTGGGCGGCAAGGATCCCTACAGCGCGAGCAAAGCAGCCAGCGAGATTATTGTCAATTCATACCGCTGTAGCTTCCTGGCACCCGCCGGCATTCACCTCGCGTCTGCGCGCGCGGGAAACGTGATCGGCGGTGGCGATTGGGCGGCCGACCGACTGGTCCCGGATTGTGTCCGCGCCTTTTCTGCTGGACAACCGGTAGAGATTCGTTCGCCGCAGTCCGTGCGTCCCTGGCAGCATGTCCTCGAATCACTCTCCGGCTATCTCTCGCTCGCCGAAGCAATGCTGGGCGAGCGTGGCGCGGATTTCGCCACGGGCTGGAATTTCGGCCCCAGCGACGACGATCATCGCACAGTTGGAGAGGTAACCAAGTCGCTGGCCGACCTGTGGGGCAACGCCAGCGTCCAGGTAACACCGGGGGACACCACCAAGCCCGAAGCCGGATTGCTGCGCCTTGACAGCAAGAGAGCCCGCAGCCTCCTCGGCTGGAAACCGAAATGGGACGTTGAGACGACCCTGCAGGCAACCTGCGAGTGGTACAAAGCGTTTGCCGCGGGCGCAGATATGCGCGCGCTGTCGATCCGCCAGCTGCAGGCATACGTGGGCGTCTGATGTCGCGATTCGAGAGCCGAACCACGCCAATCGCAGGCCTGCATGAACTTGTCAGGAAGCCGTTGGCCGACTCACGTGGATTCCTGGAACGGATGTATTGCGCAGACGACTTGAAACCATTGCTCGGTGAACGTCAGATTGTGCAGGTCAACCGGACACTGACACGCTTGCAAGGGACCATTCGTGGCCTGCACTTTCAGCATCCGCCTCATGCCGAGACCAAACTCATCAGTTGCCTGCGCGGCGAAGTGTTTGATGTCGCGGTCGATCTTCGTGCTGGTTCGCCCACCTTCCTGCAGTGGCACGGAACCGTTCTCTCACAGAGCAACCAGACCAGTCTGGTCATCCCCGAGGGCTTTGCCCATGGGTTTCAGACGCTGTCCGCGGATTGCGAGATGCTGTATGTCCACACCGCCGCCTACGAACCGACGAGCGAAGGAGCCTTGCAGGCACAGGACCCATGCCTGGCAATTCTCTGGCCGCTGCCGGTGGCCGATATGTCCGAACGCGACCAGAACCATCCCATGCTCGACGCTCACTACATTGGAATCACCCTATGAATTGCAGGCATTGCCAGGCACCGCTCACACAGCAGCTTGTTGATCTCGGAAGCGCGCCCCCGTCCAATGCATACCTGCAGCCGGAATCGCTGCAGCAACCGGAACACTGGCTACCACTGCGTGTTCTCGTCTGCAATAGCTGCTGGCTTGTACAAACTGCTGATTTTGCCAGGGCAGATGATCTGTTTACGGCCGATTACGCGTATTTCAGCGGCTTCTCAAGCACCTGGCTTGAGCACTGTCGTACATACGTGCAGACCTGCCTGACCCGCGGTTTGCTGCAGCCTGGGCATCGCTTCATTGAAGTCGCTGCAAACGATGGCAGCCTGCTCCACTATGTGCACTCCGAGGGCATTGAGTGCCTTGGCATCGAACCAACAGCCAGTACCGCCGCCGCCGCGCGGGCCAAAGGGCTGCATATTGAAGAGGTCTTCCTCGGCAAGGGGACCGGTTCAGATCTGCGCGCCCGTATTGGGCCAGCGAATCTCATCGCCGCCAACAACGTGCTTGCCCATGTGCCCGACATCAACGACTTCATCCAGGGAATCGCAGCACTGCTTCATGATACCGGCGTCGTGACCTTTGAGTTTCCATCGTTGGCGAATCTGCTGCAGGATATCCAATTTGACACCATTTACCACGAGCATTTCTCCTACCTGTCCCTGACGTCCGTGTCCCATATCCTCAAGACCAACGGCCTGCATGTTGTCGACGTCGAGCCATTGCCGGTTCACGGTGGCAGTCTTCGTGTCTACGCCCAGCATCAAGCGGGTAACCAAGTTCCGACCGAGCGCGTGCAGCAGACGCTCCAAGCGGAGCAGGCCCGCAAGGTCAATTGCCAAGACGGCTACCGTGGCTTTCAGGCGGCTGTTGAAAGTATCAAGAACGACTTGCTGCACTTCCTGATCACGCAGCACAAGGAGGGCAAGCGTGTCGTGGGGTATGGCGGAGCTGCAAAAGGCAACACTCTCCTCAACTTCGCCGGCGTTCGGCCAGATCTGATCTCCTCTGTTGTCGACCGAAATCCTGCCAAGCAAGGACGCTATCTGCCTGGAAGCCGCATTCCCATTGTCAGCGAAGAGGCACTCCGGGAAACCCAGCCTGATTACATCCTGATTTTACCGTGGAATCTTCGTCAAGAGATTGTCGAGCAGTTGAGCTACACCCGCGAATGGGGTGCGAAATGCGTCACCGCAATCCCGGCGCTCGCCATCCACTGACTCAGCTTGCTGCGACCTGCCGGAGGCGGTGCAGGCAGCGGTCGCGGCCGAGCAGCGCCGCGGTTTCGTAGATGCCGGCGCCCATGGTCTGGCCGGTCAGGGCCACGCGAATGGGCTGGTTGAGCTTGCCCTGCTTGATCTCGGCCGCCTCGGTCGTGGCGTGAACCGCGGCCTCAATGCTGCCAGGGGCAAAGTCAGCGAGCTCAGCCAGGCGATCGGCCAATGCAGCCAGGGCCGCCTGGTTATCGGGCTTGCTCAAGAACTTCCGCTGCGCCTTCTCATCGTACGCGATGGCATCAATGAAGTAGGGCTCCCCGCCGGCGATGTCGGTGTACAGCTTGGTGCGGGTTTGTAGCAACGCAGCGACCGCGTCAAAATAGCCGCGCTCCACGCCGGTTGACCAGTCGTAATGGGCAGCAAGCTCCCAGGCGGTGGTTGCGAACTCCGCAGCGGGGAGATCGGCCAGATAGCGGCCGTTGAAGTCGAGGAGTTTGCGATGGTCCATCTGTGCCGAGGAGCTGAGCACGCGATCGAGGGTAAACGCGGTCACCAGCTCGTCGCGGTTCATGTACTCGACATCGTTGCCTGCGGACCAGCCCAAGAGCGCCAGGTAGTTGAATAAGGCGTCGGCCTGGTAGCCCTTGTCCCGAAAGTCCCCCACATAGGCATCGCCGTCGCGCTTGCTGTACGGCTTGCGTTGCTGGTTGACAATCATGGGCAAATGCGCAAACTGCGGCAGCTCGGCGCCCAGCGCGGTGTAGAGGAACACGTGGCGAAAGGTGTTTTCGACGTGGTCATCGCCGCGGATCACGTGGGTGATGCCCATGACGATGTCGTCACAGACATTGGCCAGGTGAAACACGGGATTGCCATCACTGCGTACAATGACCTGGTCGCGCATACTGTCGATTGGCTTGCTGAGGCGGCCCTTGACGCAGTCGTCAAACGCGACTTCACGCCGCGTGAAGGTCATGCGTACGGCGCCCGCAATGGTCTCACTGGCGGTTCCAGCAATGAAGCCGCTCGCATCATCCAGGCGAAAGAGCTCGGCGTCGTCTGCCCCATAGACGACAAGGTCCTGAAAGCCAGCCAGTGTCCCCTGCTGGGGCGCTGCTTTCCCCTTGCGGGTTTTCAGCGCATAGGCCACACCGGTTTGGTCGATCAC
>Ga0115566_10002698_pt1 | contig 14576 bp, 14 predicted proteins | sample COGITO_mtgs_1204_3_FD_87173 | JGI IMG/M metagenome (GOLD analysis project Ga0115566, IMG submission 87173) | Pelagic marine microbial communities from North Sea - COGITO_mtgs_120405 | ecosystem: Environmental > Aquatic > Marine > Epipelagic | place: Germany:Helgoland, sampling site Kabeltonne...
AGCCTTCTCCGCAGCCAAAGCCTCCAAGGGAGTCCCGCCGCCCGGCACAACAACCGGAACCTCCAAAGACTTGGACAACATCGACTTCAAAACAGTTGCATTACCCATTCACATAACCCTTCTTTCGCCTTATCTGTACAACCTAGGAAAACCGGATGATTTGTCGAATTGCCTCCCCGCGATGGAGGTCATCCATCGCAGCGTTGATGTCCTCAAGCGAAATTTCGGCGGAAACTAATCGCTCTAGTGGCAGGCGACCTTTTTTCCACAGGTCAACATAAAACGGTATGTCTAACTCTGGGTTCGAGGAACCGAGATAACTTCCAATTACAGACTTTCCCTGCGCAACAAGTTCGAGAGGAGATAGTGATATGCGGGCTGTTGGATCGGGTAGCCCTACTGTCACAAGCTTGCCCCCTGGAGCAGTCATCGAATACGCGGATTCGAAGGCGGCCACGTTACCCGCTGCCTCGATGACAAGATCAGCCCGAAATCCCTCAGGTATTTCGTGGGGAAGAAACCCCTGAGCTGCGCCTAAATCGAGTGCTCGGTCGAGTTTATCTGCTCGCGAATCAACTACTGCTATCGATGAACCCCCCATCGCCACACCGACAAGGAGCGCCGCCATCCCAACGCCGCCCAGACCGACTATTACGAGGTTTTGATCGGGATGGAACATGCCAGCGTTTTTCACAGCACCTCCTCCGGTAAGAACAGCACACCCCAAGAGTGCCGCGACATCTGGCGGCACATCCTTATCTACTCGCACGACTGACCTCTCGCTCACCACAGCTTGTGTCGCGAACGCTGACACACCCAAATGATGGTGAACTCTGTGTCCACCTCTACTCAGACGCCTGTCTCCGGAAAGCAACGTTCCGGCATTGTTCGCAGCACTACCCACAACACACGGCGCAGTTATCCCAGAACGGCAGGGTCGACACTCTCCGCACCTCGGCAAGAAGGTCAGCACCACGCGGTCCCCCGGCCCAACCTTAGTAACTCCTTCGCCAACCTCCACTACGACTCCCGACGCTTCGTGACCTAACAGCATTGGGGTAGGCCTGAGACGGGAACCGTTGACAACCGAAAGATCCGAATGGCATATCCCCGCCACTTCAATTTGAACCAGTAACTCGCCATCACCCGGAGGATCCAATTCGAGATCATCAATAACGATAGGACGAGACTTTTGAAAAGGCTCACTCCTCCCACAGTCTTCAAGGACCGCGCCGCGGATGGTGACCCGAGAGGCCGTCACCGTTCATGCACCGCGAGAGCAAGTTCCTTAACAGTGAGCGCGTCACCTTCAAGAGTTCTCTCAATTGTGCCCTTGCGCACCACATGGACCCGATGGCACAAGTTGACAAGGTCCTCAAACTCGACGCTGCTGATAATCACGGTTGCTCCCTCTTCGGACATCCGCGCGAGTTCCCCGAAGACTTGACGCCTAGCTCCCACATCAACACCCTGGGTGGGCTCATGCAGGATATATACCTTGGGCAAGGAATAGGACCACTTTCGAATTAACACCTTCTGTTGGTTACCCCCACTCAAGGTGGCTAGCATTGCATCAGGATCTGGCGGGTGGATTCCAGCCAAATTGAGCTCAGCCTGAACCGCAGTCTTCTCGCGTAATTTCCTCAGAACCCCCCATGAGGTGAATTGCCTCAAACTTGGAAGAGAAAGATTAGACCCAACAGAAATAGTTACGGCTCCACTCGCGCCTGTTCGATCGGCAGGCAGAAGCACCATCCCAAGATCAAAAGCCTTACCCGGGGTAATTTTTGGCAAGGGAGTCGAATTATTGTCTAGCGAAACGGTTCCTCGCTTAGCGACCTTCGCCCCAACTAAAAGGTAAGGTAGCTCGTCGTAACCTTCCCCTGGGAGTCCAACAAACCCAACAATTTCTCCTCGCCTCGCAGAAAAGGACGCTTCTTGCAAGTGGGAACCAGACAGCCCACTGACTCGAATCACCTCCTGGCCGAGAGCACCGTTGATAGGGGGATAAATGTGTTCAGGGACCTCACCCAGCATGTGTTCGACCAAGTCGCGCTCCGACTTATCTTTGAGGGCGATATCGCCTACTTTCTTTCCCCCTCGCAAAACTATTGCGCGACTGCAGTTGTCGATTACTTCGTCCAGACGGTGTGACACGAAAAGAATGCTGATTCCTTGGTCAGCTAGATTTCGAATCACCCCAAAGAGCCTCTCGACACCATCATTAGGAAGATAGGCCGTAGGTTCATCCAGCACCAAAAGACGAGCATCCAGCTCATCACCGGAATCAATCTCAGAAAGACTTCGGGCGATAGCAACCAGTGCTTGCTCCGTCACTGAAAGGTCAGCCACGCGTGAACGCGGATCAACGTTGAGGCCCACCTTGTCCAAGTACCTTGAAACCACTTGGCTCTCTTGCTTCCAAAGGATTCGACCAGCAAACCCTGTTTCAAAATCTGTAATTCGTAAATTCTCGATAATGCTCATCGAAGGAACTAGGGGTAGGTCTTGGTGGACAAACGCCATTCCCGTTTCACTCGCTTTGCTGCCTAGAGAATCGGTGATATCTCGGGCACCCAGCATGATTTTTGCGCCATCGTCTGGCTCATGGAATCCCGAAAGAATCTTGATGAAGGTAGATTTTCCGCTCCCATTCTGGCCTATCAGCCCGACAATTTCGCCCGCTTCAAGAGTCATTTCAAAATCTGAGAGGACCGTGTTCCCCACGAAAGTCTTCGATACATTCACAACCGACAGTGTTGTAGCCATCGCGGGATTTCCTCCGAACTTAGATGCCAAAAAAGCGGATGCCAGTGTCGCACTGTTTGGTGGGGGTCTTGAAACCCCCACCAAACAGCTGTGGGTTACTTAGTCCAGAGTGCCTGGAACTCTTCGATGTAACCGGTGTAGCCGTACCATGCCTTTTCATCGGAGGTAGAGCTGATGATGTCCTTGTTCGACTGGTCGAACACGCGGATGCCAATGTTGTAGTTGTCGATTGGCGCTTCGCCTTGGAGAGCTCGGAAGACCGAGTCTGCTGCGGCATACGCCCACCAGGTGTTGTCCCCACCGACATCTAGCTTCAAGCCACTGGTTTCGTCGTTCAAGAGCTCAACGATTCCTGGAGACGCGTTGAACGTTCCCACGCTCACCGTGTCACCAACACCGGCCTGACGAATCGATCCGAGACCAGGCAGTGACTGGCCGTCGTAGATTGGCAAGAGGTATTTGATGTCAGGGTTGTTGTTGATTGTCGCCTGGAACAACGTCGCGATCGAGGTTCCCCACTGGGGAATCTGAACATCTTCCACGGTCAGCGTACAAGCGGGGCAGAGTTCTGCTACCTCACTCTGCGTTGCTTGCCACTGAGGCTCAGAAGCGGGGACGTCATCCGAAGAGATAAGAAGGGCACTACCTTGACCCTCAGAATCAATAACGAACCACTGTGCGATGAGGCGACCAACGAGTTCGTAGTCGAAGCTGACTTCAAGATCCTGTCCACCTGTCAATCCGCGGGTCATGGAGCCAGAGTTACCGGTGATGACCTTAATACCGGCAGCTTGAGCTTCAGCAATCTGATTCGCAAAAATGTCGGTATAGAACGCCTGCAACATTATGATGTCCGCATTCGTAGCAATCGCTTGCTGGAATCCACGGTTTGCTTCGTCCACTGAGCCCTTTGCGTCGATGATTTCCATCTCCACGCCGGCAGTCTCATCCAAAACCGCGGTAAGCACTGTCGACCAGTAATTGAGAACGGGGATTCCATCATCAATACTGATGTAAATCACTCTCTTCCCCTCGAGCCCAGAGACAGACACAGGCTCAGATGGGCCCTGCCAGCTTGGCTCCTCTAGGTAAGGAAGGTAGAGCTCCTGTGCCGCGGCAACACTCGCAGCGGGGTCCGCGGCTTCCATCGCCGTTTCAGTTTCAGCGTCCGCTGTGCTCTCAGTCACTGCACTCTCGGTCGCAGAAGAACAGGCTCCCAGAACAAATGCCGAAGCAAGTGCAATAGAAGCCATCGCCATGCCTCGTCTTGAATTCACAAAACGACGAGCAGTTGATAAACCAACTCTCATTGTATTTCTCCTTTGTATTGTTTCTCGTTGGTTCCGGAGTTCTTACGTGAACTCCATAACGAGCTTGTGGAATCCTGGTCTCAGATTCTCAATGCGCCAGCGCTCATGTCGTCTACCTCTTCTCCCCTCGCTGCCTCGCAACGAGGTAGCTGGCTGTAACGGCCAACACAAGAGATGACCCGTAAAAGATTTGTTCCGGCCATCCCGCATACCCTAGGTACTGCAGGCCTGTAACCCCTGTGACCAAGAAGTAGACAGCGACAAAAGTGCCCCATGCGTTGAAGCGGCCTGGGATAATCGCGGTGGAGCCTAAAAACGCTGCGGCAAAAGCAGGGAGAAGATAGTAAGCACCCGACTGGGGGTTTGACGCTCCATTGGTCCCGGCCAACACGATGCCCGCAAGCCCTGCAATGGTCGATGTCGCCATCAGGCCACCTGCCCTGATCCACTTAACTTTCAGGCCGGCTAGTCTCGCGACTTCACGATTCGATTGAACAAAGTTCATCCGTCGCCCGATGGGCGTGTGCTCGAGCACAAACCACGCCACGACGGTAAGTAGCACCGCGAGGTAAAAAGGAAAAGGAATTCCCAGGATTCGCGACGTCATGAAGGTTACGATGCTCTGATCTAACCCTGTCACCACTTTGGTTCCGGTGACGAACAAAGTTAGCCCGGTTAGTACGGTGCCCGAGCCTAACGTAACGATAATCGATTGCACCCCCACGTAAACAGCTAGGAAAGCGTTTATCGCCCCAAACGCAAGTGCCGTGGCTACCGTCAGGATTAGCGATGTGGCAACTCCAAGTCCCAGCACGCCATTGAGTACCACCACAAGAGACGCACTAAAGCCCACGACGGCCCCCAGCGAAAGGTCAAACTCGCCAACGGCGAGTGAGAGCATCAGGCCAATAGTCGCAATCAAAATCACGGTCTGAGTGCCAAACACTAGGCGGAAGGTCGCCAGCGTTGGGAATGTCTCCGGCAACATGAACGAGAAGAACGCCAAGACAACAAGCCAGACGGCGACGACGCCGTACTTCTCAAGAATGACGGACACCGGAACCTTGGTTTTGGTTCGAGTTCCAGAAGTTTCCTTCGGCTCCATAAACTCTGTCGGTTCCGTCATTTAGTGGCGCCTTCCTTAATCGAGTGTAAATACTCCAAGACCTGAGCCTCGGACAGTACTTCGCCATACTTCTGCTGGATGTCGAAGAGATTAGCTTCATGTGGAGCATCGGAACGATCTCCGACGGCTTCTCTGGGCACGACGGGAAGAAAACCGTGCTGAATTGCATCGACTGCAGTAGCGCGCACACACCCACTTGTGCTCACGCCCGTGACAATCAAAGTGTTAACTCCCTGGGAAGCAAGCGTTGCCGATAGCGACGTGCCAAAAAAGGAGCTCGCGTATTGCTTGACGAGGACTGGTTCGCCGGGTCCCGGCGCAACTTCGGGCATGATTTGGCCCAGCTCTGTATCTCCGACGAAGTGCTTTAGAGCCCCGACCTTCTTAAAAAAGTGCCCACCATCTGCTCCCCCTTCCGTGAAGGAAACCCGAGTATGGACAACCAAAATCCCGGCGTCTCGAGCTGCCTTGAGAAGCCTGGCTGCAGAATGAAGGCAGTCATCTTTGCCCATATATAGCTGAGCACCCGGCTCAAAATAAGCCCGGACAAAATCCACCATGATGATGGCCGGTTTGTCCCCGAGCTCCATGTGGGTGCCGAAACCCGACATCGTGCCATCCAAGACACGGGAATCTCTCAAGGTGCTTTTTCTCTCAGACATACCGCTCCTGCTCTTGGGTAAATCTTGGTGTTTGACAGAGGAAAAGGATATCGCGTGCTCCGTTGCACAAATTTCCAGCTACCATCAATGGCACAACACTAATGTATACGTAGTCATTGTATTGTCAAACCCAGTGCAAAAAAGAGTCCGCGACGAAAGCTCTGCCGTTATCAACATCAAGTCGCAATAATGTGAAAACGAAGTACCGTGGCTGGGAACCGAAGTCCACCCTCAGAAGTGTTCAAGCGAGAGCAGGAGAGTATTGGGAAATGAAGAAAATTGCATGGATAGGTCTTGGCCGCATGGGTCTCCCCATGGCCACTCATTTGGTGAATGCTGGTCACAGCCTCGCCGGGTACGACCTGAATGAAGATTCTCTGATCAGGGCCGAAGCCGTTGGTATCGCGCGGGCAAAAACGATCGAGGATGCAGTCTCTGGTCCCGATGTTGTCTTCACGATGCTCCCACAGGGAGCTGACGTGCTCAGCGTGTACACGGACCCAGAAGGTATCCTTGCCCACGCATCACCATCAACCCTTCTTGTTGACTCATCAACAATTTCCATTGCGGCATGTCATGAACTCCACTCGCTTGCGAAAGAGGCTGGATTCAGGTTTCTGGATGGCCCAGTGTCCGGAGGAACAGTAGGAGCAGAGGACGGAACACTGGCGTTTATGGTGGGTGGAGACCGGGAGGCGTTTGACGATGTCTCGCCTGTCATCGAGCCCATGTCTGCGAATATTTTCCACACTGGTGGGCCCACCACCGGTCAGGTGGCAAAGATCTGCAACAACCTGATTCTGTTTATCAATCTTTCCGCAACAGCGGAGGGTGCGGTGCTTGCAGAACGTTTGGGGCTAGATAAAAAGAAATTCTTTGACATTGCATCCGTGTCCTCGGCAGACAGCTGGCCTTTGAGAAATTGGTACCCCGTTCCCGGTGTTGTCGAAACCGCCGCGTCCAGTAGAGACTTTGAGCCTCCAACTTTCACGGCGCGGCTCGCGAGGAAAGACGTGTCTCTCGCTGTGGAGGCGGCCCACGACATTGGCCAAACCCTCCGGCTCGGAGAAATGGTCAAAGGTTTCTACGATGAGCTCATTGACGATGGCCTCGGGGAGAAAGACTGTTCCATCATTTCTCGCCTTATGTAACTATGGTGAGGCGCATTCAACGCAGAGTGTAACCACCATCGATAAGAATCGTTTGGCCCGTCATGAACTCTGATCCGTGAGATAGCAGGTATATCGTTCCTGCAACGAGGTCCTGGGGCTCGCCAAATCTTCCGATGGGGATTCGGGAGAGAAGAACGGAGGCAAACTCTGAATCCTCGAGAGATTTTTTGGTCATTTCTGTGCGGATGAACGTTGGAGCGATTCCATTGACCCTTATGCCATCGCTAGCCCATTCCGCAGCCAAGCTCTTCGTGAGGTGGATGAGTCCAGCCTTACTCGCTCCGTAGGGGCTTCGATTTTCAATGGCGACCACTCCGGCCTGCGACGAGATGTTCACAATTCGACCAGAGACCGCGTTCGCAGTCCACTCGCGATGGAAAGCCTGGGATAGAAAAAATGGTCCGGCCAGATTTGCCCCCATTATTTCGTCCCAATCTTGAGCAGTCACCTCCGAAGAAGGCTTCGGCTTGTTCACACCGGCGTTATTGACTAGCCCGTCAATCGGACCGTGTTGGACCCACAGGCTTCGGACAAATTCCGAAATCTCAGAGGGGTTCCTCTGGTCAAGAACCAAGGGGGGCGTTCCAAGGCGGGCAGAGATTTCAGCAGCAGTCTCTTCGTCACGGCTCGTTCCAAACACCTCGGCTCCCGCACCATGCAAGGAAGTCGAAATCTCCAACCCCAGGCCACGACCAGCTCCCGTTACGAGAACTTTCATCCCAGCGACGGAGAACAACTCACTCGGATCCTGAGTCATTGGCTTTCTTCATCGCCTAGACCCAAGCTCGCGCCACCGAGGACCCAGCCAAGCACCACTCTGCGAATTCGGAGGGCAGGTTTTTCCTGGCGAGGACTGATGCACCCCTGGTTAATGTTCGTCACGAGCCAAGCTCTTTGTCAGCGTGAGGGAGGTGGGCATTGATGAGTGCCATTACTCCATCTGAATCAGGTTTGATGTCGTGCTCAATTCTGAAAATGGAACCGTCCGGCGACAACAGGAATTTCTCAAAATTCCACCGGATCGGCCCATTCGTGCCGTCTGAAAACGGAACCTCGGTGAGCTTCGCATACAAAGGATGCTGATTAGGTCCGTCTAGTTCAACCTTATTCGTCATGGGAAACGTGACGCCCCAAGTGATCGAACAATAAACCTTGATGCTCTCCTCTGAATCCAATTCCTGCTGGAACTGATTCGATGGAAAGCCTAGGACCGTAAAGCCTCGGGGAGAAAGCTCCCGATGGAGATTTTCAAGGCGCCCATACTGCGGAGAAAAACCGCAACGCGATGCGACATTGACCACGAGTACTAGCTTGTCGAGAAACTCTGACATGGATTTTGTCGAACCATCAATCATGTCAAGTTGCACGGATGCGAGGTCCTTAGACGTTGTCATGCTCCCACATTACCTAAATTCCCACGATGCTTAGTTTTTACCTCGCAAGCAGTGCGACCGTGGCAACAACACCCACAAAACCGATGATCCCGCGGTAGACCCCCTCGGGAATCAGCTGGCCGAATCGACCACCCAGTGCTCCACCAATGGTGGAGGAGATCGCCAGTATTACTACTACCCACCAATCGACCTGCGCGACAGTAACAAAAATGACTGCCGCCGTCCCGTTGGAAAAAGTCACTAACGCGTTCTTGTATGCGTTCGCTCTCTGCAGAGAACCGCGCAGCAGAATCGTCAGATACGCAAGCAAGAGAATCCCCTGGCCCGCTCCGAAGTAGCCACCATAAATGCAGGCCAAAAACGTAGACCCCGACAGCGGTCCACCACTTTCAGAGGCTGTTGTTGGAATCTTGCGACGAATGACTTTTTTGATTGTCGGGCCGGCAAGGACGAGAGTTGTAGCGAAAAGAACAAGAAATGGCACAAGAGCCTCAAAGGTCTCAGCAGGGAAGAAAAGTAGGAGGAAAGCACCCACAACACCGCCAGCACCTGCCAACACAAGGAGGGGACCGAGCGTGGCCATCTCACCCTTTAGCAGTCTCCGATAGGAGAGTGTCGCTGCGAGGATGCCTGGGAGAACTCCAAGGTTGTTCGCAATATTCGCGCTGAGAGGGCTTAGCCCGGTGCTGACAAGCAAGGGAAACGTGAGAAGGCCCCCGGACCCGACGACCGAATTGATCGACCCCGCGAACAGGCCAACTAAGGCAATCACTACAACGGTGCTAATCGTCATGAGGCGGCCGCCCTTGCCCGCTTGAACCATCGCGGTCGCGGTTGAGGAGACCACCTCTCAGCTTTTGCCCGACGGCCAGGCACTCCAATACAAGAACCTAGAACCCTCGGCGTTACTCGAAATTCTGAACCTTCCGCCCCGCTGGCGTGCGGCTCCTTTTCGAAAGTGGCCGCAGAAACCATGAGGGGCTGAAATCTCTCTCTATGGTGCGCGACCCCCCACTTCCAAACTTGACGCTGCAAGAACGAATCCCGTATCTGCAGATGCACCGTCACACTGTTGCCGGCATCATGGCGACGAACTTCTGATGATGAGCTCAGGGGGCAGGAGCTTCTGGATTGCAAGGACATCAGCATCTTGAATACGCATCAGAATTCTTCGTATGGCCCAACGCGCCATTGAGCTTGAATCTTGTCGAACGGTGGTCAAAGAATACGTTGACCATTCCGAGAGACTGACGTTGTCGAAACCTACGACAGCGAGAGAGCGAGGTTTGCCCTTCGAGAACTCCCGATGCGCATCGATCACACCGGTCGCCAGAAGATCATTAGCGCAGAAAACTGCCGTGATGGCCTTGTCCGCCTTGATGAGTTCCCCAAAAGCTTCGAAGCCGGCCCGATGAGAATATTCGGTGTGGACAATAAGGTCCTGGGGCAGAACCTGCCCCTCTTCCAGAAGCCTCGCCGCGAATCCCGCTAGGCGATCGACTGTTGTGGAGGCATCAAGAGGCCCCCCCACGAAACCGATGTGTTGATGTCCTCGGGACAGAAAGTGGGAGGCCACTAGCCTTCCCCCGGCCATGTTATCTGTGGCAATTTGGTCAAACGGGAGATTGGAAATTCTTCGATTCACCAACACGACGGGCCTATTCCCTTGAATAGCCTCCGCGAGTTCCTCTGAAGACTGAGTCGCTGTGGTGAAGAGAAGCCCATCAATCGACCCAGACCGAATAGCTTCGATAGCAGCGGGGTTCGCTCGTTTTCCGGACAACCACACGACAAGCCGGACTTGTTTGAGGCGGGCTTCGGCATCGAGGGCCTCGAGCAATTCGGGGTAATAGGGATTCGACAAGTCTTGAACTACGACCCCAATGTTTCCAGAGAGACCCGTCTTTAACGTTCGAGCAGCGCCGTTGGGCACATACCCAACTTTGCGCGCAGCATCCAATACTTTTTCAACGGTCGCGGTGGTGACTCCCGGCTTTTGCCCCATGACACGAGAGACGGTCGCTTGGGATACTCCCGCATGTGCTGCGACATCTCGACTGGTCACCACAATCCGAAAGTATCATATTGCATGGGAAGAAAATGACTACGTAGTCATTTAGGGCTAGTCTGTATTTTTAATCGTCCAAACTCAGCGAGGAGCCACCATGACGCAATCGGCCAAAGCCGTCGACTTCACCGCCCTCAAGTCTGCCCTAGTCGAATCGAATTCAACCGGCTCAAGCCCGGAGGTAAGACAGGTTGTGGGAACTGTCATCGCGGACATTCGACAACGCGGTGACGCTGCAGTCAGAGAATATTCAGAGAAATTTGATAACTGGTCGCCTGATTCCTTCCTCCTGAGTCAATCCGACATTGATGATGCGATTGCGTCGCTTCCGTCCCAGGTGATTGACGACATTCGTTTCGTGCAAGTACAGGTCCGAAATATGGCCCAAAGGCAGAAAGATTCCCTCGAGGACTTTGAGATTGAAACCCTAGATGGTGTATTTCTTGGCCAGAAGAATGTGCCAATTTCTCGCGCTGGGGCCTACATCCCTGGTGGGAAGTACCCACTGTTGGCCTCTGCACACATGACAATCGTGACAGCGAAAGTCGCGGGGGTTAAGGAAGTGATTGCCATGACTCCTCCGCTGAACGGGGAGGTTCCGGCGGCCACTATCGCGGCAATGCACATGGCGGGAGCTGACCAGATATACCTGCTCGGAGGGGTGCAGGCTGTCGCAGCAATGGCTGTGGGAACCGAGACGATTCCCTCAGTGGACATGATTGCAGGGCCAGGAAACGCGTATGTTGCAGAGGCTAAGCGCCAACTATTTGGCGAAGTCGGCATCGATCTCTTCGCTGGGCCTACTGAGGTGCTCGTTGTTGCCGATGACAAGGCGGACCCTTTTGTTGTAGCCGTTGACCTACTGTCTCAGGCAGAGCACGGTCCGGAGTCGCCCGCAATTCTTATTACAACCTCGCAGGAGGTCGGCACTGAGGTTATTCGACTGATTGACGACATTCTTCCCGGCATGCCTACCAACGATTACGCCGAACCTGCCTGGCGAAACTTTGGACAGGTGCTCGTGGTGGATTCGCTTGACGACGCCTACCGTCTTGCCGATCAATTTGCCTCGGAGCATGTGCAAATCCTCACCGAGAATCCCCGGGAAGCCCTCGAAAAAATGCATCACTATGGGGCGTTGTTTCTAGGCGAGGGTACGTGCGTCTCTTATGGGGATAAGACCATTGGGACCAACCATGTGCTCCCCACTATGGGGGCAGCCCGCTATACCGGAGGCCTTTGGGTTGGGAAATATTTGAGGACAGTGACCTACCAGGAAGTAACGAACAAAGAAACGTCTTCTTTCCTGGGCGACGTCACAGGTCGAACAGCTCGAGTGGAGAACTTCGAGGGGCACGCACGATCTGGCGATGCGAGAGCATGGAAGTATGGGGGTCGGAAGTTTCCCTGGATTGATGCCGTCACCTAAGATCACCGCTACTGCTCAAGGAGACAGTGTTGTCAAAAATAAGACCTAGCGCGCTCGAGGCACTGTCCAACGAAGTGCGCGATGGTATGACCATCGCCGTGGGAGGGTTTGGTCTCTCTGGAATCCCGACCAACCTCATCACCGCGCTGCGCGACACCGGTGCCTCGAATCTCACGATTGTCTCCAACAACATGGGCGTTGATGGCAAAGGGCTTGGCTTGGTATTAGAAAACAACCAAGTCAAGAAAGTGTTGTCTTCCTATGTGGGCGAGAACAAATATTTTGCCCAAGCGTTCCTCGATGGATCGCTGGAAGTCGAATTTGTCCCCCAGGGCACTCTGGCTGAACGTTTACGGGCCGGAGGCGCGGGAATCCCCGCTTTTTATACCCCCACCGGGGTCGGAACACCCGTGGGGGAAGGCAAGGAAATCAAAGTTTTTGATGGGAAACCCTGCCTGCTAGAACACGGGATTGTCGCCGACATTTCTCTCGTTCGTGCCTGGAAAGCCGACCGCGAGGGCAACCTGCTCTATCGGCTCACCGCCCGCAACTTCAATCCCTTAGTGGCCATGGCAAGCCATATGACCATCGCAGAAGCAGAAACCATCGTCGAGGACTACTTGGAACCAGATTCGATCATGACACCGGGTGTCTTTGTGCAAAAAGTCGTGGCCGTAGACGACCCAGTGAAACATATTGAACAGCGCACCACCAGAGAAGGGGCAGCCTAACCATGTGGACACGCGATGACATGGCCGCTATTGCGGCTGCGGAACTTTCTGATGGGCACTACGTCAATCTGGGTATTGGCATTCCCACCCTGGTGGCCAACCACCTTCCCGAGGGAGTACACGTCACCCTGCAATCTGAAAACGGAATCCTCGGTATGGGCCCCTTTCCCTTTGAAGGCGAAGAAGACGCCGATCTTATTAATGCCGGGAAACAAACAGTGACGCTCATGCCAGGAGCCAGCATCTTTGACTCGGCCACATCGTTTGGCATGATCCGCGGTGGCCACGTTCAGGTGGCCATTCTGGGGGCTCTCGAAGTGTCCGAGCAGGGCGACTTAGCTAACTGGACAATTCCCGGAAAGCTGGTCAAAGGAATGGGGGGTGCGATGGACTTGGTTGCCGGCACTCCACGGGTTGTGGTGATTACCGACCACGTGGCTAAAGATGGTTCACCCAAAATTGTGGCGGAGTGTTCACTCCCTCTCACCGGTGTAAAAGTGGTGGACCGCATCATCACCGATCGAGCAGTCTTCGACATCGACGAGGCGGGTTTAGTTCTCGATGCCCTCGCCCCGGGTGTGACCTTGGCTCAGATCGAAGAATCAACAGGGGCACCGTTTCGGTGCTCAGCATCCTGTGAAGCCGCCCTGCGCGAGGCAGGAGAGCTCTGATGAGCATTGTGGTGAGCTATCGAAGGACCCCCTACGGCCGATTCCTGGGTGCGCTTTCTGGAGTAAGCGCCACAGAACTTGGCTCCCAGGTGTTGGCGGCCAGTCTGGCCGAGGCCGAAATCGCTGCCCACGAGGTCGACTATGTGGTGGCGGGCCAGGTGTTACAGGCCGGTCAGGGTCAAAACCCCGCTCGACAGGTGGCTGTTTCTGCTGGCATTCCCTTGAACGTGCCGGCCATCACCCTCAATGCAGTGTGCTTGTCGGGTCTGGAGGCGATTGCCCACGCTCATCGACTCATTGCTAGCGGTGAAGCCTCCATCGTGGCGTGTGTGGGCCAGGAATCAATGTCACTGGCCCCGCACCTTCTGATGAATTCCCGCATTGGCTCTAAATATGGGGCCATTGAGATGGTGGACTCCGTGGAAATAGACGGTCTCACCGATGCCTTTGAGGCGTGCTCTATGGGGCTATCGACCGAACAGGGCAATACCGAACGCGCTATCGCACGGGAGGAACAAGATGTGTGGGCCGCAGAGTCCCATGCCCGCGCGTCAGAAAATTCAGCCTTTCTCGAGGGGGAAATACTTCCCATCACCGTCACCTCAGGCAAACACAGCGTGGTTGTCGAACGCGACGAAGGAATCAGACCCGAGACCTCCCCCGAGACGCTGGCGTCGCTTCGCCCAGCGTTTAGCCCCCAGGGCACAATCACGGCCGGCAATGCATCCCCCATCTCTGACGGTGCCGCGTGCATCGTGGTGATGAGCGAAGAAGAGTATGCCCGCCGATCATCCCCAGGCCTTGCTCGCATCCTCGCTCATGCACTCGTGGCAGGCCCCACCACCCACCTCCATTCCCAGCCATCCCGGGCTATCCAGGCGGCGCTGGCCAAGACCAACAAATCCATCGAGGACTGTGTGGCTGTGGAAATCAACGAGGCCTTCGCCTCCGTCGTCCTTCAGTCCATGAAAGACCTGGGCATAGATGGCTCACTAGTCAACCGCCATGGTGGGGCAATTGCCTTAGGCCACCCCATCGGCAGCTCCGGGGTTCGCATTGCCGGAACCCTGGCGCGCCAACTGGCGGCCGAAGGCCCGGGAGCCATAGGGGCAGCAGGAATTTGCGGTGGCGGTGGCCAAGGATCCGCCCTCGTGCTGGAAGCGCTCTAGCCACGGGTCAGCAGAGATGGACTCTTAGCGCACCACACCCTCACAGGCGCTACCCACTGCCATAAAAGCAAGCTG
>Ga0115566_10002711_pt1 | contig 14536 bp, 15 predicted proteins | sample COGITO_mtgs_1204_3_FD_87173 | JGI IMG/M metagenome (GOLD analysis project Ga0115566, IMG submission 87173) | Pelagic marine microbial communities from North Sea - COGITO_mtgs_120405 | ecosystem: Environmental > Aquatic > Marine > Epipelagic | place: Germany:Helgoland, sampling site Kabeltonne...
GAACGCGAAAATCTTATCGCGCGTTTCACAAAAAATAAGACTAGCGAAGGCGCGCCACCTATCGAAGCTGATGTTGTTCGCAAAATTCGAAGCATTAATGCGAAACTTGAGAAGCAGCTTGAGAAGAGTGCTGCTCGCATTGAACATTACAAAGAGCGGTTTGCAGAAGCTCAGGATGAAAACCGTGATCTTGCAAATAAAGTATTGCAATTAGAAGCGATTAATAAACAACTTCATGAAAAAAATAAGTCATATGCGGCAAAAATTTTACCACTTATTCGCAAGATTAAGTCTCTTGAAATGGAATATGTTGATTCAATTGCTATTCCCAAACCACAAACCAGGTTATTTATTGATTATTCACCGGATGCAGAAGATGGTGAGATCGATCTTGAATCATCAAGCGCGATTGTCGAACAATCTGATTTCGATAGTACTAATATCGAGGATACAGTTGAATCCACACCTGAACCCAAGTATGAGCCTGAGTCAGAACATGATCCCGAGCATGATATGCCACCACCACCATCTAAACCACGTAAAAAAACACGGAACCTTATTGATATTGAAAGTGATGGTGAAGAAGATACATCATTTAATTCATTGGATGGCTTCTTTAGTACAGAAGATTAATCGATATCATTTGATATCATTTGATATCATTTGATATCATTTGATAAATTTTTTCACCCATATTATATAAAATGTTGAATCTAAGTGCGACCGGTACTAAATACTTTGGTCAATGCGCCGAGCAGACTAAAGATATGGTCTATTCACCATTTGTGTGTGCATTAATTATCACATTGATTATTGTTATAGTTTATTATTTGTCATTCGCCGGTACTCTTAAATCAAGTGTGAGAACACTACTATGGGTGATGATCTTATCAACTGCTGTAATGTTATTGCACGACTATGCTATTGAACACAATCATAACATTACAGAATTGCATAAGTATGCAATTGCAAATGGGGGGTCAATGGGAAAACTTACACCTTTAACTAATAGCACACAACCCTACAGTATGGACTATGATATCATAGGAAAAGGTGAAACAAAACCAAAAATTGCATTACCGGAATTGAAGGGTGGGGTTGTATCAAATAACCCGAATAATCAACAACCAAGTCGGCGATTTTTCGAATAACGGTAATTCAATCTAAAAATTCACAATGTATAATCAAACTATGTCATTTACACTGGATATGAAGGATGCTATTCCTATGCCTAATAATATACCACCATTAGGCCGATTACCAAAAAATAAAGATATATATTTACGCCGATCGACAAACTTGTATGGCAATAGTGAAACTGGAAAGACAACAATTTTGATGGAAATAGCACACCTTCTTAAGGATGATATTCCAATTGTGTATGTTATCGCACCATCTAATAGTCAAAACCATACTTACGATGGCGTTGTTCCACAGCGTCTTATTAAAGAACATATCACCCGCGAAAAACTTATTAATATTTTCCGTCTTCAGGAATTTAAAACAGAGTTGTACAAAATCGTTAATAATCCTAAAGAAATTAAACCTGTGTTTGAAGTAATGAAAGATATTCCTGATTGCGCCCCTTCATATTACGGTGCGAATCAAACTATTTTATCATATGAGGAGAAATTAAAGAAATACAAAGCTCGACTAGCAAGAAATGATAAGCTAACATCTGTGCAAAAAGAAGAGGCACTTGGCAACGCTGACCAAACACATGCGGAATCTATTGTCAAAATTTATAAAAGCAATATCATGCGGTTCAAACCTATCTTGTCAAAATATTTTGAGCAAAGAAATACTGTTGAGTTTAAGACAATAGTTGATTTTATTGATCTTAATCCGAACATTATGCTTATTTTCGATGATGCGATGGAAATTCTTCATGAGCTATCAAAAATCTCGGGGGCTTCTCGCAAAAATCGAGATCGATATCACGACATCATCAGTATTATCTTTAGTCGCGGCCGACACGCAAATATCACAATTATTTGTTCGGCACAAGATGATAACAAGTTCTCAAGTCAAATGCGAAAATCTGCATTCGTATCTATATTCACAGAAATGCCGGCACTTGTTCATTTTGCTAGCTCAACTGCGAACGGATTCGATAAAAAAACGCGAGAGAAAGTTATTACAATGGGGTCGGAAGTTTTTGCTGGCGACATCAAGAAAAACTACAAGAAATTTTGCTATTTTCGTCTAGGTAATAGCCATAATAAATTTTCATACTCACTTGCCAGTATCTACCCAGATTTCAAACTATGTGCGCCTGAGGTTCGAAAATTCTGTGAAGAATCGGAGAGGAATAAGGAGAATAGAAACGCAGTTTTCCTCAGATCTGTTCGCGAAAAGATGAACAAACTTCGTATTATATGATGCATGACTATTGATTTCAATGTTCAGTCATGCTTAAGGATTTTCGCGATCATTAAAAATTCCGTGTGTAGGTACCCATCCCATTCTGCTAAAAAATTACAAAAAATTTCACGATTTTTTCCCATTTTTTTACGATTTTGCATGATTTACCATATCACTATTTTGAAAAATTTTTTTTTCTAAAATCAAAACATAATTTTGAAAAAAGTGGATCCTGAAAATCGCAAAAAATCGTATAATTTTGCAAAATTTTTCTATTTTACAACTACCATAATACACCCACTCTTTTCCCACATATCCATCATATATCCAGAGTTGAATTATCGCAGCCAATTCTTCAAAAAATAAACGCGAGACAAAAAACCCCCAGTAATTGTTATGTCGTTGTGGCCGACAAAAGGCCCTTCTGTGATTTTTAGCCTTTCCCCCCCTGGTACCATTGTGTTGCGCAACACTTGAGATCTCAAAACACCCACCCACCCACTCTAGCTATGAAGCCTGTTTGATTCCGGAATAAATCTCTAAACCTTTGTATGATCTGTCAAGATTAGATAAACACTACCGAGAACTATCAAGATCTATCGAGTCGAATCACACTGTCAAGGGCTACAAATGGGTCCTATCGAGTCGAATCACACTGTCAAGATTGTCGAGATCTGTTGAGGTGTATCAGCATTTTCAAGTTCATGTTAAAGCTTTATCGATACTAGTAGTTTCTATTAATGATAAAACGCTAGACTTCTATTTAAACCCGTATGAGCTAAATCGCATTGTCAAAATCTGTCAAGTACTGTTAGGATTATCGAGCGCACTGTCAAGGATTATAGTAGGTCCTATCAAGATTGTCTCTCACCGTCAAGTCTGTCTAGATTTATCGAAGTCTGATGTCGCTGCCGGGGTTCGCATTGAAGCCTTGTCTTTACCTGCTGTGTTGTTTTCGCATCGAGTTGTTTGATCCCTGTTGTTTCCGCATCGAGTCGTTTGACCCCTGTCGTTCCCTGTTGTTTTCGCATCGAGTTGTTTGATCCCTGTTGTTTCCGCATCGAGTCGTTTGTTCCCTGTCGTCCCCTGTTGTTTCCGCATTGAGTCGTTTGATTTCTATTGTTTCCGCATCGAGTCGTTTGTTCCCTGTCGTTCCCTGTTGTTTTCGCATCGAGTCGTTTGTTCCCTGTCGTCCCCTGTTGTTTCCGCATCGAGCCGTTTGATCCCTGTCGTTCCCTATTGTTTCCGCATCGAGTCGTTTGATCCCTGTCGTTCCCTATTGTTTCCGCATCGAGCCGTTTGTTCCCTGTCGTTCCCTGTTGTTTCCGCATCGAGTCGTTTGTTCCCTGTCGTTCCCTGTTGTTTCCGCATCGAGTCGTTTGATTTCTGTTGTTCCCTGTTGTTTCCGCATCGAGTCGTTTGATCCCTGTCGTTCCCTGTTGTTCCCTGTTGTTTCCGCATCGAGTCGTTTGATTTCTGTTGTTCCCTGTTGTTTCCGCGTCGAGTTGTTCGAGTTTTGTTGTTGAGTTCGGATCAGGTTGGTCTATACATCTGATATGAAAAAATTTTAAAAAAATAAATAATTAATTTATCCATTTCTTAATTAAGAAAGTCGCCGGCTGTCTAATTGAGAAATGATTGAATGGGTGATAAACGGATGGTCCTTAATGAATCCTTCATAAGCAAGGTTTGAGTGTAATGGCCGTTTATTGCATTTGTACCGAGGATTCAACACATAGCATTCAAGCCAAGACCCCATATGCGCCCATTCGGGTTTGACTTTCATATAATGGTATAAAACCATTTGAGTAATACTGACATACTCACACTCATCTGTAAAGAGTCGCCCGGTAGCTCTATCATACTTAAGAACTACTGTCGATTTCTTATAACAAAGTGGAGGGTTTTCAATATGTTGTTGATCAGCAGTCAAATCTAAGTATTTGATAGTATGTGATATTTCGGCAGTGTGTTTGTATGCCGGCAATTTAGTAAAACCATCTCGACCCCACGTGTAATGACAGCTGTCATAAAGTGGCAAACACTTGGCAATAAACTCTTCTTCAAGGGTCATACCGAATCGATTAGAATTGTCTTTTAACTGTATTCATTTTTTGACGGGATTTTTAATGCACCGTCGCTATATGCGACTAGCTTCTTCCAAATTTCGCAATTTGAGAGATGTGTGCCGACTAATTGTTGATGAATAAATGGTGTAATAATCTTTACCCTCTTCGGTCTATCCCAATATATAATTTGAATAATCTGTCCAATCATGTGATTATAAAAAGGCCTATTACTCTTATCTGGCGGTTTCACATAATCAACATAAATCTGTTCAGCAATATCAAACAGATGGCTGATTTGCTGAATTTCGTCATGTGTCGGGGGTTTAATGCGCTGTCCTGTAATTATACAATAAATCTTTGTAACATTCAGATTGAAACATGAAGCACTTCGCCCCTTATATTCAATAGATTTAAGATAAGGATCGCGAATCATCTGAGGTGTTAGCGTCTTTTTTGTAACACCATCGCGCTTCATCATCCGTTGAATATTCTCCACTATCTCGGAGGGGATATGTTTCTTTTCAACACCATAAATATGAGTAAGACACTTAAGCATATGCTCATTCGGTTTGTAATTGGAATTTGTTTTAACTTCAATACACGACTCTAACTGACTACCTTTCATTTCAAGTACAAATCCGCAAAATGAGCATTTGTATAACGAGTCGCTTTCTTCAAGCTGCATCTCACTTTCGCAAAATTGACATTGTTTTTCACTATGCTCAATATGCGCCGAATGTACTCTAAAAGATTTGTCGAACTCCATTTTGATATGTATTGGGATCTCACCCATTTTATCTATTAAACGCTCCTTAATTGCCGCCTTAATCTCTGCAATACGTGAATTGACTCGCCGATAGATAATAAACGCTTCAAGTGCCGCATTGTTTCCATCAATCATATAATTCACGCATCCTATAGAGACTTCATCATGGAGTGCGATACATAATCGTACAGCATCATCATCTTCATATTTATCTGCAATACTCTGCAGATGATTTATTTTTTCGATGACACCATTGTATAATTTCATAATAGTGTGTTGTGTCGCTTCAATATTGCGATATTATATTAAAGTCTTAATATCTAATTAGAATACATCGTCATGGGGAAGGTAAAAAAAGAGAAAACTGTTAAGCGAACTCTTAAGAAGCGTGAAGAAGAGAATGTTAGTAGCGGCGTCCCTGAATTGCCTAAGACCGCACATCAGGAGATCTCTTCACTATTGGACATGATTAGGCGCGAAGAGAAATCGATCGATGAGCTTGATGAAGAAGAAGTTATCGAAATGCGCAAGCGCCTTAACCCATATGCAGGTGAAATCCCGATCGATCACGAAAAGGAGGCTTGTTTTGCTTACTCAATTACCAATATGCGTGAAGAATACATGAAGAAGTTGCTTATGACTGCATGTACAGGTTTTATTTACCGCCGTGGTGATGAGTGGGGTGTTCCGAAAGCTGACTATGTCGTACCTGTTGAAGAGCTCGATCGTAATGAAATTATTTATGACTTTGTTGAATCAAACGTCGTCGCTGGGCGCGTAAAACTCAACCTTCAAGAAGAAATACGCGTAGGTGGAGGTGAAGGCGCCTCGCAAGAAGAAACGATATTTAATAAGCTAAAGCGCGTAATTATTCGCGAGTTTCTCGACGATATATTCCAGTTTAATACAGATGCACATATTCGATCAACTTATGTAGCTAATCCTCATGATACATCACGCAAACCGCTTAAGAAGCGTAAGCCGCGGCAGACACGTGAGAAGCGAACTTCTGAGATTGACGAAGAACTACCCGCGGGTGAGCGTCAATCTGAGGAATATAAGCGAATGGTTAATGTGCGCAAGCCCGATGATCTATTCTATCATTTCAAGAACTACATTGACATGAACTATGACGCTGTCCGACACGCGACTAATAACCTTCATTGCGAAAAACCAGATGTGGATTTCATTGTTAAGATTTACGATAAGTTCCCTAATATGGAAGAATATCGTAAGTTTGTCGATGAAAATGAGAAAGCGACAGTTCTCAATATTGATTGCGCCCCGGCTAATAAGTTTTGTTGGCTCGGTCCATTCGCTGCTAATCGTGAAAAGACTCTATTCTACAATAGCGAGACTCGTATTTTGCAGGAGATGATGGAGAATGCCGAACGTCAGCAGAAGATGGGTGCCGATATGATTGCTAAGAAGCGATCCGATCTACGCCGCAAGAACATTGAAGAGGCTGGAGAGCACGATGCAAAGGTTATGGAAGATTACATCAGGGAAAAAGACAAGGAACACAAGAAGCGTGGTATGCAGCCAATCACTGAATTGGAGCGCAACCAACTTGAGCTCGAGCGTAAGTATATCGGCGAGTTTGATAAACCATCAGCTGAATGTGAAGAGACACCCGATACAATTGAAGTACGTGCATTCGTTCATGACACGCGCAAAAAACGAATGACTACGACCACATTCCTTACGGCGGCCGAAAAACCCGACTTCGACTATACTTCAATCAAAAGCGGTAAATAAGACTAATTTAATTATTCAATTTTTTTGACAAAGTATGATACGAGCGAATTATACCCAAGTTCATCTGATCTAAGTGCGATTTCAAGATAGTCTTCTTTAGGCAAGGCAGGTATGAGTTTCATATTCGATTGTTCAACAAGCACGCTAATACGCTTGCCCAAACCATATGCGATCAGAAAACATTTCATACATAACACGATGTCGTAGTATGTGTGTTGTGTAGGTTTCGCCTTCATATTATTAATCATAACATCATAGTCAAATATTAGCGCTTTCATTCCGAGTTTCTCACCGACTGCATTCCATATCGCAGTATCTTTCGATAATTTTTTACAGAGTGTAAATCCAGTTTCAAGCGTATAATTATTAACAAGAAGTTTAATACCCAAGAACATCAAATCAACTGATGATGCGATCTTATCCTGCGCGAGCTTATACATGGAGCTGCCTTTCTTGTGAAGGGTTGGTGCATCTGATCGACCAAAATCAATAATGCTGTAGCATACAGGAGAAGTGCGGTGGATACCGTCATAGATAATAACTGACTCTGACTTCGCAACAACAATATTACCAAAATGCAAATCATTATGAGATATATCGATTTTATGCAATTGACCAAGTGTATAGATAACTTGCGCCATACATTCACGCTTTTCATTCAGCTTCAACATATCCATATCAAACATATGACCTTTGTATTCAAGCGCATAGGTTAGACATAAAGGGCTCTTTTCAAGACGTTTAAGTTCGCGAGCGAGTTCTGGGTCTAAAATTGACGCAGTTCCGACTGAGTGGATATAATCGCATAGCCCCACTTTATGATCAAATACATCAGGCACGTGTTTGCGAGCAACATTATTTAACTTTTTTTGAAGGGTCTCTAATGTGGCAATCTCAACCCAATGTGATGCAAGATGCGAGCGTGCCTGACTTTTTTCACTCTCCAGAATTTTTTGAATTTTAACCACATAGATAAAGTTATCCTTTCGAACTAAGTGAGCTGACCCCCGTATGCCATTTCCAAGGAACGCAACATAATCATAATCGTTAATCGACATCACTTACGTATATAAATATATGTTAAAAAAATCTAAATCAAAGATTTGACTTATGTTTTGATCTTATCTGTAGCACCTAGTTCGAGAATGCACTTAATATAGTCCTTGAAAGTACTCAAATGTTCCACGTCATAAGATTGCACACCATCAAGCAAATATGGTTTTAAGTGGATCATATATCGATTAGGAAGGTGTGTAGAGGGTTCGGGTTTTGTCCCATTGAACGGAGTTGCATATTTGTTCTTACATTGTTTGTTGAATATGTCAATAAAGTCATTGATAACTTTCATTAGCATCTCACGTGATTCTTCAATATGTATTTCTTCACCACACAGTTCGTTTGCGATTTCGGGTGATAGTTTTACAAGAAACTTAGCGGCGGTCGATCTAAATTCACAAAACTGCTGCCATGTAGCTACTAGTTCATGCGCGCGTTCATCAATAAGAGATTCTACCCATTTCATAAACTCACCAACACGGTCGCCTGCCGGCACGATACAGTTAATATGACAGACCGGGTTAAATGGCAATCGCCAAATGGGTCCGGAAATTTGACTAACAATACGGGTATCAATAACATATGGCAACTTTACACATTGAATCATTTCTTCCACTTTCTCATGGTAATCATCAGGATCAAAAATAGTGAAGTATAGAGATTTGGAATCAAATAAGATTGCATCACCCGTATATTCCGCCGATTGCATTCCATCAATCATTTCTTGAATCATAATTCGTGATGTAATAGAGAAATGTTGCGGACTCTCATCTATTACATCAAGGGCTTTCTCCCACCATGAAGATGCTAATGGTGAATATTTTGATACACCACTTCCAATGTAAGCGATTATCTGTTCATCTGTCATTTCTTCAATATCACTTCTGCATTGCGCCGCATCCCGATCACCACATATTTCAGCACATAAATTGCATAGCGTTGCTCTCCAGATAAAGTATGCAGCCTGCTTCTTAGCAGTGGATTTCAGGTCGATGACGTTCTGCATGATATCATATATTATGCTATATTTTTAAATCGAATCGATTCGATTCGATTTCGATCTCGCTTTGATTTCTATTCGACAGTGTAGCCGATATCATACAATTTGTCCATAAAGGCTGTCGATACGCGAGCATTGTGTTCATTAATTAGATCCGCATTGAATGACTCACGAATCTTATTGGTTATTTGCGTGCAATACTTCTTATTAAGTAGATCCGTTATAAATTGCATTTCTTCATCCGTATTGCCTGCCACACAGAAATCGAGCCCTAGCACTTCAAGAATTCGTGCGGCGTATTGACTACCAACGCGGTTTGGTTCGCGTAGCACCACTATAGGCTTACAAGCAGAAACAAAGTCGAGGGCAGAGATGTAGGGTGTATAAGGCTGCATACAAATAACAAAATCACATTGTTCGATCGTGCCAAAATATCCAGCTTTATCATTGCAGATAATGTTAAAATTAGATGGGTCAAGATAAGGAAGTAAATGAAGATTGACAAGCGATGTAGTTCTAATGGCAGCGTCGGCGTCCGACCCCAATAAGATGCAGAAATCAACCTCAATATTAAGCCCCTCGGCGATTTTAGTGATGGCCGCTAATCGTGGTCCGACAGTCTTATTCAACTTCTCACCTGTTAGCGCTACCGCAATAAGAGTTTTTGTACGAGATACTTTATTCACTTCACGAAGCGATATATTGGGAAGGCAGCAAGCCATGCCTGGCAGACGAACGAGATTACGTTCAGAGTACGAACCTTCATCCCATTCGGGTATAAAGAAATGATTAAGATCAAACCCTGAAGAGCATAAATGACCAAGCATACCCATAGTATGATCTGCTAACTTCATAGAGAGAATGTAAGGCTCAAGCGCAAAGGCATGAGTAATGAAGAATACACTCTTATAACGACATTTAAAAGGCTGTGTAAGTTCTCGGATACGTATAGGATAAGCCTGATCGAATATATTAACAGGTTCGATTTTAGCTTCTTCATTCCATATGCAATAACACACGTCAAGTGTATAGTTCGCATCGCGAAGTGCTTCTAAAAATCCACTTGCGGCAATAAAGTCGCTTCCGCTCTTAAATGGTTTATCCATTACACAAAGGATACGTCGCGAATCGAATGGTAGTTTCGCTACTTCATTACGCGCTGCTAAAGTTGGTGCCATCATGCCGCGCGCAATTGCCGCACGCGAGAGATTAAAGCAGTCTGGCACACTCTTTCCACGAGTCGCTTTAACCGAGAGTGTGTAAATCGAATGAGAAATCGTCATTAGTAAATCTACAAGCGTACATGTGTCTTTAAACCATGTACGTGGAATACCATTCGCTTTAATTTCATTACACACATCCATAAAGATAACCTCATCAATAGGGCATCGGAGACCTTGAGCTAATGCAACATAAGAAAGTTTAGCAGTAAGAGGAGCATTGGCAATCTCAGTCTTTGATGAAGCAATAACAGGTGAGCAATAAAGCCAATGACGGGGTGTAAGGGACTCAAGAGCTTTCTTGTATTTAGGGAAGCCAACTTTAAGCAAAATGTAATGAGACATGATATAGATAATTGATAAATCGTGTTCCGGTATATCTTTACCATAATCTGCAATAGTTGTTAAAAACGGGATGAAGTAGTAAAGCGTATCGTGCTTTGTGTGGTTACGAGAAAGATAATCACTAAATTTCTTGAGAGTTTGTGTGTTATCACGCACAGCAATAGCAATTTCGTTTTGGGCCAGCATATTACATTGCATGTTTTAATCGTTTAATTTAAAAAGTGAATGTGGTCATATATAAAATGACTCCCGAAGAACTTGAGTTCGCTGACAATGAGTATATTAAAGCACTTATAGCAGCGTTTCCCCCTTCATCGAACGAACACAAAATTGCTAAAATCTTACTAGAAAAGCGTGGTATATTAACTCCATCGAAGACAACATCTTCGACTACACCACTTCCATCGGTTAATTATCCCCATGTACCTTCGCAGACGTCTCCAATGTATCCGAAGAAGCATTTAGTGTCATCTACAGATAAAACATCTACAGATAAAACATCTACAGATAAAACATCTACAGATAAAACATCTACAGATAAAACATCAAATATAAAGAGAATTATTAACACTATACTTGTACATTCGAAGACTATGAAACCCATTAATTGGGAAGAATTATCATATTCTGATATTCTGAAGAAATACGAATATAAACCTGAGATAATTCCTGTATTCGAAAGATTTAACCTTAGCGATCTTCCAAAAAAAGATATGGTTTATCATATTATGATAATTAACTCAGATATAAACGAGTATTTGCGTTTAATTGGTAAGGAGAATGTATTTAAGATGACAATTTTTACTCTTATTACATTCTATGCAATTATATTGATAGATACCTCAAATATTCAACGTATTACTTTAAAGAATATTGACGAATTGCGTACATGGTTCTTTGATAAACTGCTCCTATATTCCTGCGTCAATAACGACATAATCGACTGGCATAATCCTATTGGAGAAGTGAATGTTAAATCTTGTAAAATTATCTTTAAGAATATGTAGAATCAATTTCAATTGCACTCTACTATATCACTCCGCGTTCGTGTATTATTGAGATGCAGCGCATTGTTTTATTTTTTATGTAGTGCGCGTTTGTAATATCATATTTCTCGTGAGCAGTGATGAAAGCGTTATATATTTCACCAACATTCATTTCTATGATTTGCCCTTGGCGTGTGCAATATGCCCAATTCTCAATTACAGCATATGTTTGAACAATAGATTCTATTATTGCATCCGCGTACGGCCCTTTACTTTCATCGCTTAAGATATTTACCCATTGGTTGAGGCTTAAAGACAAAAAGACATCAGTTCGAATATAATTCGAAGACATTCTGTTTATATTATAACACTTAACTACTTAATTAAAGTATGACGACAGCCATATGCCCGGTAGAGTCCGGCACAAGAGTTTTGTGTCCAATATTAAAGACTTGTGTGCAAAGGTAAAGAATAAGGTGAATATGGTTCTTTTGCTCACGAGTTAGTTTTTGTTCGATCATGTTTCTGTCATTCGCTTTAAGCATCCCACTAACACCCTCAATAGCTTTCTGGTAGCTTTCAGAACTATCCAATGATTTAGCAAGTTCCATAAATATTTTTGTCATGTTCTTGAAGATCTTATTAGATCGATTAAACCATGGATGTGTTTCCGAATAGTAAAGTAGTCTAAGATAACAGGAGAAGTAAGTGTATCTCTGTGCTGATGTCAAATAATCAAGCTCTGGGTGGCATAGTTGAACAAAATCGAGGTGCCAAGACGCCTGCCCTTGTGCCAGCTTCGGCTCTTTAAGCACGTTCGCGATCGTATCCGGCTCAGACATGATTTATTACTTTATCAAACATATTTAATATGTTTGAACATATTTAATATGTTCGATCTACTATTAATTATTTTTTTATATTTTTTATCATCCGGAATATATAGCTTTGATTATTCAATCATGAGTAACGGTGCCACCTTTATTGTTATGTCCAATGACGGAAAGCAGGATCGTCTGCTTTTCGCCACTGCTTATCTTAACGCCCGCATGAAGAAGGTGTCCGCATACCGTGCCTCTCGAGGAATGGATCCTACCCCCACACTTTCCGATATTGAGAAGACACACGTTCTGCTCGTGAATGCCCACTTTAAGCCCGTCGCTGCTATGGGATACGAGTACAACAAGGTGCGCCCAACCACCGGAAGTGTGTCCCTTAACTCCCCTGTTGAGTGGCAGCTGCCCCAATTTGGTGATTTCTACCACGATGCCGCCGCCCACGTGCGTCTTAATAAGTTGTCTTCCGACAACGACGCCTACACTTACCGTTGGTGTTCTTACCCCGGTGAGCGTCTGTTCAACAGTGTGAAGTTCGCCGTGGCATCTAACACTCTTGACCAGTATTATTCTAATGATGTCAATAACCATCGTCAGTTCTTCTTGCCCGCTAACAAGAAGGCCGGATGGGACCGCTGCATGGGACAGCAGGAGTCATACGCCGCCCAGGTTATCCCCAATGTTGGTACAACCTTATCTACTGGTAACGATGCTGCTGGTGTTGGATCCACTCTGACCAAAGCCTTTGACGGATCTAACGCCCTTTGGGTGAATGTTACTGATGGTTACCAGACCGTCAAGAGCCACACCGCTCATGTTGCTAGTGAATCCAAGATTGTGCAGCGTACTGATATTCTTGAGGTTACCATTCCAATTCTGCTTTGGTTCTGTGTTGATCCTCGTCTGTCCCTTGCCGCCGTGTCTCTTCCCGGAAACCAGCGTCGTCTTACCGCCGAATTGTGCGATCTGACTGATCTTGTTCGTGGTGTTGTGGTTGCAGGTTCTGATGGTTCCACCAACTCTGTCGCAGCTTCACTGTCCATCGCCAACGGAACTGACATTGCCGTGGCTGAGCTGTACCTGAACAATATTTTCATGAACCCCGAGATTCACGACATCTTCATCCGCCGTGTTGGCTTCAACCTTATCCGTGTGCATCGTCGCCAAGTTCGTCAAATCCTTGACGCTGCTTCTGAGGATATTCTTCTGAACGACCTCAAGTGGCCCATTGAGTACATCTGCTTCGGTGTCAAGCACAACTCCAACAGCACATCCGCAAGCTCCCTGAACTATCTTGATGGCTGGCACATGTATGCCCGCGCTGATGCCCTCGGCACAGACGTGGATATTCCTTCCGCTGTTGGTGGAACCCCCGGTACTGCAACTCTTACGGCCCAGTATGTCAAGTTCATGCCTGTCATCCAGAAGGTTACCTTCAAGGCCCATGGTGTTCCCATCTACAACGATATGCCTGCCATTCTCTTCAACCAGTACCTGCCTCTGGTTCGCGGTGAGAAGCTCTGCACCCCCACTGACCCCGGAGCATACATAGTTACATTCTGTCTGTACCCTGGTGTGTATCAGCCATCCGGACACGTTAATGTGTCTCGTACCCGTGAGTTCTACATTGCCTTCTCCAATAGCATCACTGATGACAAGGAGCGCAACCTCGGAACAGCGGTGGCCTCAGATGCAGCTGCCCACCTTTACGCTAGTGGAGGAGCTATTAACTTCCTGCTCCTTACTGACTCCAGTGCTGTCCTGCGCTACACTACCTAAATCTATTATTATTATGCAATCGAATGCCATTATCCTCTTACTTGTATCTACTTGACTACTCAAAAAAGATATCTTTTTTGTTTATTTATTGTAAAATATAATTCATATTGTATAGATATGAATGAATTACACATTCTAACATTATTGTGCTTGTTGTTAGTAATCTTGATAGCACTATTCATTAGAGTTAATAAGCCAAGTAATGTAGTTATCTCAGGAGCCGGTGAAGTAATCGGCGGTATGGATGGGCAACAGCCAGGAGCACCAGGACCAGCACCAGGAGCAGGAGCACCAGCAGTAGTACCAGCAGTAGTACCAGCAGTAGTACCAGCAGTAGTACCAGCAGTAGTACCAGCA
>Ga0115566_10002717_pt1 | contig 14514 bp, 11 predicted proteins | sample COGITO_mtgs_1204_3_FD_87173 | JGI IMG/M metagenome (GOLD analysis project Ga0115566, IMG submission 87173) | Pelagic marine microbial communities from North Sea - COGITO_mtgs_120405 | ecosystem: Environmental > Aquatic > Marine > Epipelagic | place: Germany:Helgoland, sampling site Kabeltonne...
ACGTATGTGTGTTGGTCGGTGCTGCCGTCATCATACATATCCAGCATGAGGCATGGCAGGGCGTCCAGGTCTGCCCGCTCAAGCAATCTGGCAAGGTCGGCAAGCCTGTGTGTTTCGCACTGATCATAGACGAGTAACTCATCAAGGTCGGCGACCACCAGCCATCTGTTTCTAAGGCCGCACAGGTCGACTGCCGCATTTATCCATCGGCTGCCGAATCCAGATGCCGAATAACTGCTCGCGGTGCTGAAGACGCTGCAGTCTGGTTGGGTCAAAGCCACCTCAAGCGAGCCATCGGTTGACCCGTTGTCGATCAGTACAAATCCACTCACGCCCAGACTTCTGTAGTGATTGAGGAAGTCGTCAATTCTCGGACGCTCGTTCTTCATGACGGCGATGCAGGCAACACCGCTGTGCAGTGCCGCTGGCTGATCATTCAATTGGCTGAGTTGCTCTGCGAAACGCCCGTTTTGACGCAAACTGGATTCAACCCGGGCAACAAGTCGCGAGATGCGATTTATGTGGGTTGCAAAGTGGTGCTTCTTTGCGTGTTTGGGTAGGGTCATGTGATTGTGGAACCAGAGCGGCCAAATGGTGAAAAGTTGATAGAACAGTGTCGCATAGGGTTGACCCAAAGACCCGTTGATTGCAACAGTCGCCGATCATAGAGGGAACGGGCATGGGATCAGTTGATCTTGCGGGGCAGTTTGGTTCGGTTGCCCCGAATAATCAGTGTTGCAGGATTGATGTCGTCATCATGGCGACCGCTGACATTGATGAATACGCAACAGAGACGCTTGCCGGGTGGCGATCATACTGCTTGGAGCACGGCTATTCACTGACGCACTATGATGAGCAGGTAATCCCGGAACTGCATATAAACTGGTCAAAAATCGAACTGGCAAAACGGCATCTTCGGCAATCTGATTGTGACTGGATGGTGGTTGCCGATGCCGACACCTGGGTTTGCGACCGGTCCAGGCGCCTGGAGGAATTCATCAATGATCAGCCCGGTACGGACATCGTGTTCTCGAGCGATGTCAGCGTACGCGCAGGGGCATTGATGCCGCTGAATTGGCTTGGTGTCTGGGAGTGTCGCGCCTGGGTTTGCCCCAATGCGGGGTTTTTCGCCGTCCGAAACTCGCCCGAAGGCCAGATGTTTATGGACGAATGGATGGACCTGCCGTTCGGTGAGTTGGCCCACCTGGCTGACAAGCCGCCCCGCGATCAATGGGTGTTGTGGAAGGGACTGTTCCGGAAATGGAGAAGCAGGCTCAGGCTTGACACGAGAAATGTCCTGCGTGTCATCGATGACTTTCACTGGTGGCAGATCAAGACATTTGGCGGCGTGCCTTTTATTGCTCATGACAAGCGGCTGACATTGCGCTTGAAGCGAAACCAATCGTAAATTTCTATACTGGTGCTTAATGGCTGGTGCACGTTCGGCCATACCTGATTGCGATGGAACAGATGACGACAATTGACACTGCCAACGGCAAGGTGCTGTTCATTCATGTACCCAAGACGGGCGGCAGTACGATAACACGAGAACTGAGACGCCATCATTCGGTGGGCATGAGTACGAATGCGCCGTGGCCGGGTTATCATTGCACGCCGCAACATTTGCACGGCGCTCCATTGAACGAGCTGTTTCAGTCTGAGGCGCTCGCCTATGTGTTCATGGTTGTCAGGCATCCGGTTGACCGGATCTGCAGCGAATACAACTGGAACCAGAGGAAGCGGTCCATTAAAATGCCGTTCCCGCTATGGCTGCGCATGAAGCTTCGTAAGGTCCGCAAGGCACCCTATCACGACGATAATCACTTCCGACCGCAGCATGAGTTTGTGTGTCTCAATACGGAGGTATTCCGGTTGGAAGATGGTCTCGACAAAGTGTTCCACCGGGTAACGGAAGTGACTGGTGTGCGATACTCGCATAGCCCCGAGGCCAGCAATGTGGCAGGTTCTCCACCACCATCTGTTTCAAAGGCCGATCGAAATCTTATAGGAAAGTTTTATGCCAACGATTTCAAATGCTTCGGATATAACCTTTAGAATTGTGCTCATCTGCAGAGTCCGATTTTGCCTGCAACTGACACAATGAGAAAACCAAAACCGCATTTCTATCGATTCCCGACGGCAGGCCTGTTTGCTGATTACCGCTCCTTGCCGCCGGCGGAACTGAATGTGTTTCGCGCGGCACGCGCCTTCCTGGCGTTTGCCGATATGGACATCGTGCGGATGGCAGGTCTGCTCGGGGCATGGCCGATGCTGCCTGTCAATTTAATCCTGGAGATTCTGCCATCCTGGAAAAAGTACAACCAGGCTGCGCAAGAGGCCTTTGGCACGCCTGCAGTGGAGCAGTTTCGCCAGTGCGTCCGGCTGGCCTTGAATGATGGCCCGTCTCCGATGGGCTATTACCTGGCAGGTATCGCCGAACACCATGGCGAGGCCGAAATCGATAATTACATCCACGATCAGTTTCATGAAACGCTGATTGAATTTTGCCGCTATGCGGCAGAGCGCCTGCACGGCGTCCAGCGCGAACTGGACGACAAGATGGCATTTGAAGAAAATTGCCGGCAGTTTGATCTGCCGTGCATCGAGTCGTTTTTGCGGATCGGAGCAAACCGTAGTGTGACTCAGGTCAGGGCTGGGGCCATGACCAGGGCGAAGCGAGCGCCGTCGTTGTTCGTCAAGCCAGCCCGGGGGTCGCAGGGCAGAGGCACTGGACGTTGGGACGAAACGGATGGCAGCTATGTTGATGCAACCGGTGAGTCAGTGCCGGATTTCGATGCTTTGCTGCAGTATCTGACATCGCAGGCTGTCGCCAACGGTACTGACCTGCTGGTGCAGGAAGCTGCGGTCAATAGTTCCGGCGTTCGGGCATTCGGTGGGCGGGCACTGAGTACTGTAAGGCTGGTGACCTTGAGAACGTCCGATGGTGTCATCCGCCCGGTTCAGGCCGGCACACGAGTTGCGATGAAGGCCAACGCTGTTGTTGACAATTATCACGCAGGCGGGGTTTATTTTCACGTGGACTACCGCACAGGGGAGATCGGCCAGGGAACGGCGATGAATTTTCCGAACGCACCCTTGTATCTGACTAACTCGCCACGCTCAGACATCCGGTTGACCGACAGTTTTGTTGAAGGGTGGGAACAGATCCGGCACCTGGCGTTGAATCTGCACGAAAAGCTCACCATGCATACTGTAGGTGGGTGGGATATTGCCCTCACTGACAGGGGCCCTGTTGCCGTGGAATGTAACTCGGTTCCGGGTATGCCCGCCCCGCGTCAACGGCCTTTCTCAGGGTTCTTGGGCACTGAGTATGCGAGGTTGTTGTCCGGGGAAATTCTGACTTATCTGGACCGTCTGGCACCCGCCGGATCACGCTTTCGCTTTGAGACCCGAGGATGACGACCCAAGCAACTGTTTTTGCGATGTTTCGCAATCAGTGTTTAACTGGAAATATAATTTTTTGAGAGTGCGTCAATGACTGCGAATTCAGCCAGTTTCACTACACGATTTGTGAACTTCGTAAGGCGCAGGACAGTTTACAATCTTGCCGTGCTGGCGCGTCGACGCAATCACCATACGACCTACATTGCCGTTACCGGATCTTCAACCAAGAGCACAACCTGTTCGCTACTGGCGCACATCCTGAAACCGGCGGGGTCAACGTCATCACGCATTTTCGGCAACACCATGCCGACGATTGCTCCATTCATTCGCGCGGTTTCCGCAGATCAGGACTATGCCGTGATTGAAACCGGTATCGACGGGCCGGATCGAATGCTCCATCTGGCAAAACTGATCCGGCCACATGTTGCCATTGTTACAATGATTGGCCTGGAGCATCAAAAAACGATGAAAAGCACGGATGTCGTCGCTGCTGAAAAAGGCCTGTTGGTTGAACAGCTGGCTCCGCATGGCATTGCAATGCTGAATGCGGATGATGTGATGACCGAAAGCATCGCCAGCCGGGCAAACGGCGAAGTGGTGACGTTCGGACGTGATAAACCTGCCGATTATCGCGCAGTTGCAGTTTCCGGCAATTTGCCGGACTACCTGTCATTGCAGGTCAGGGGGCCACAGTTTGAGCTGGACCTGGAAACCCAGATGGTTGGAGAGCATTTCTGGTTACCGGTAACTGCGGCTGTTGCATGTGCATGCCATCTCGGCGTGCCGAAGCAAACGATTGTACGGCAGGTCGCAAGTTTTGTTCCGCCTTTCGGGCGGTGTACACCTATGCAGTTACCGGACAATCGCCTGATGGTGCTTGATACCGGCAAGGCACCGCAGCATTCATTGCAACTGGCGTTCGAGATGGTGCGGTCAGCTTCTGCAGTCCATAAAAGAATTGTGCTTGGACAATTGTCAGACACAACTGGCTCCAGTCGAAACGCCTATGGAAGAGCTTACCGCCTTGCTCGCGAAGCAGCGGACGAAGTCATCTTCGTTGGCGAACATGCGCACCGGCACAATGCATCTCACGATGATATTGCAAACGGCAGGGTCAGAGAGTTCCGGGACGTTCGCGAAGTTGCTGACTACCTGCGCGATACCGCGGTGGCAGGTGAATTGATCTTGCTGAAATCGACTTCCAAATTGCATCTCGAACGCGCGGCGCTGGCCCAGAGTGAAACCATCATCTGCTGGGAGCGCAACTGCGGATTTAAACACGAATGCACGAGGTGTGAGTTCTACAAATCCCCTCGACAACAACCGAACATTGATCAGCCTGTCTGATCCGTTGCGCCGGCGTTAGGCCGGCGGCAGATTTTTCTCGGCAGCGCCAATATAGACCGCGAGCAGTGCGCCGTGTTCCGAATGAGAGAAATGCTGGGTGCCCTTTTTCAACCAGACCAGATCACCCGTCTTGTAAACATAACCGTCATTGTCCGTGAGCTCACCTTCAATGACCAGGAATTCTTCATCCTGCGTGTGCTCATGCGGGGTGGTCGTGGTGCCAGGTTGCATTCGGTAAACATGAAATCCGACGCCCAGCCGGTCATGGGAGTTGATTTGCAAGGCGCTTTCATGTGTCGACGGGCCGTCATCCCCGCTGAACGGTTTGAATTCATCGCGATGAATGTTGACGACACGACGATCGGTAGGTTGAATTTTTTGCATCTGCTGTTCTGATCCGCTTGCAGTAATGACTTGATTGAGCGCAGTCGGCTGTTCGGCGGCTGGCGTGGGTTCACTGGGCGCAGCTTGCCGCAAAACTGGTGGTGTTTGCAATCGGAATAGCAAATGCCGCCCTTCGCAAACCGATGGTCTGCTGTTTTTTGAGCAACATGGAAAATACTGCATCAGGATGATTTTTGCTGACAGGGAGCAGACTCCATAAAGCTGATTTTTCCTATAGTGTTAGAGCAAGTTTACGGGCTTGAGTGAGCCTGTTTTTGACCAGAAACAACTTGTGATGGTCACCACGGAGAGTTATTCTCATTGATAAATTTTTATTCCACACATGCAATTAGCACCTGTTTGCAGCTGAGTGTGGGCTGAGGAAGCTAAACATGCTGGAAACCGCCTATCCGGTTGTCAGAGCGGGACCACCCGTTCCAAGCAATATTATCCAGCCCGGCGTTTTCTCAATGCCACCGGGTACGGAACGTTACGTGGTGCAGGGGGCCGGCGCCTTGCTGATCCCGATGCAGCAGGGAGACAGGTTTACCGTCGTGAATGACGAAGGCGGTCAGGTCTGTGAAATCTTGGCCGCAGACACGAAGGGTAACATCGACGCTGCCGTGATCGGTAAAAAGCCCAACTCGGATGCTGCCGGTCTGAAGGCACTGCTGACTGGAGCGGACCACTCCTTGCGTGGTCTGCGCCTGGGGCTGGAAAGCAGAAACATCGATCTCGCCGGTGCCGGCGCAGTCAGTTTTTTCGATGCCCGGTCCCGCCATGGCGAGAAAATTGAGCTGGCCGTCCAGCGCGATGGCGTGGTCGTTATTGCTGCACCCGGCGGTGCAATGGATATGGAAGCACAGGACACCTCGACCCCGCTAACGGTGATGGTGACCCGGGCCGTCGTTAAATCGCAAGTGAAGTTCGAGTTGCCCGATCCGCTGGCTGATCCGGTGCTGGATATTCGTATTCACACCAGTACGGCGAAAAGCTATTTTGTGAAGGCGGGCGACTATATTCAAATTCTTGACGTCGATGGCCGCCAGTGCACGGATTTCCAGTGCTTTTCGGCGCGCAAGCTCGATAAAGGCATAGAGCATGCGCTTGATGTGACCACCACGCGAACCCTGATGGGCCATGTCTATCCGATGCCCGGTCTGCACGCCAAATACTATGATCAGGACATGCTGCCGCTGGTTGAGGTGATACAGGATACCGTTGGCAGGCATGATTCATTCGCGCTGGCCTGTGCCGCAAAATACTATGATGACATCGGCTATCCCGGGCATGCAAATTGCTCCGACAATTTCAACACGATGCTGGCCGAGTACGGGGTCGGCGCACGCGCCGGATGGATGGCCATCAATTTCTTCTTCAACACCGGTCTTGATGACCATGGTGTCTTGTTCAGCGACGAACCATGGTCGCGGCCGGGTGACTATGTACTGTTACGGGCACTGACAGATCTGATTTGCATAAGCTCGGCGTGCCCCGATGACACCACGCCCGCCAATGGATGGAACCTCACAGATATCCATGTGCGCACCTATTCGGACAAAGAGAAATTTTCCCGGGCAATTGCCATGCGCACGACACCAGATTCGGAACCGAAAATGACCAAGCAAACGGCCTTCCATTCCAGCTTCGAAAAGCTCACCCGGAATTTTGTCGAGTACAAGGGCTATTGGCTGGCCAACTGCTATTCAAAGGCCGGCCCGATTGATGAATACTGGGCATGCCGGGAAAAGGCCGTGGTGGTCGATCTGTCGCCATTGCGCAAATTCGAGATCACCGGGCCGGACAGCGAAGCCCTGATGCAATACACCCTGACACGCAACGTCGCCAAGCTGGCTGTTGGAGAGGTTGTTTATTCCGCCATGTGTTATGAGCACGGCGGCATGATCGACGACGGCACGCTTTTGCGCCTGGGCCGAGACAATTTCCGCTGGATCGGGGGCGATGATTACGGTGGCGTATGGTTGCGTGAAGTGGCCGACAAGCTGGACCTGAAAGTCAACATTCGCTCGTCAACCGACCAGATGCACAATGTCGCCGTTCAGGGCCCTGAAAGCCGCGACATACTGAAGAAGTTTGTCTGGACCCCGCCACATCAACCGGCAATTGGCGAACTGGAGTGGTTTCGCTTTACGATCGGGCGTGTGGGCGATGATCAGGGCGTGCCGATCGTGGTGTCGCGAACCGGTTATACCGGTGAACTCGGCTATGAAATCTGGTGTCATCCCAAACATGCAGAAACGGTTTTCGATGCGCTTTGGGCGGCGGGTGAACCACACGGCCTGACACCAATGGGACTCGAGGCGCTGGACATGGTGCGCATCGAGGCAGGGCTGATATTTGCCGGCAATGATTTTTCTGATCAGACCGATCCGTTTGAAGCAGGTATCGGCTTCACGGTTCCGCTGAAGAGCAAGACCGATGATTTCATCGGGCGCGATGCGCTGATCCGGCGCAAGGAAACCCCGTCACGCAAACTGGTCGGCCTGGACATAGACAGTTCGGTGGATGTCGGGCATGGCGATTGCGTGCATGTTGGCCGCGCCCAGATAGGCGAGATTACATCTTCCATGCGATCCCCGATGCTCAAGAAGAACATTGCACTGGCGCGTGTCGACATTGTGCACAGTGAAGTGGGCACCAGGGTCGAAGTCGGCAAGCTCGACGGTCAGCAGAAACGCCTGCCGGCCACCATTGTCCCGTTCGCGCATTACGACCCAAAGAAAACAAGACCGCGATCGTAACGGTTCCCGTGCGTCCTGTCTTTGGTCTGGCGGGCACAGCGTCGTGCGCCCGCCAGACCCTTTCTAGTTTTGCAGGTAAGACTCAAGTGTGTCGTCGAGTGCGTCTTTCCATGGGGTGTGATGCGCCGGTGCCACGGTGCCGGTGATCACCGATTTGTAGCTGTTGTCGCGGAAGGTCATGATGTTCTTTTTCTTGTGCTTCTTCCACTGGAAGAAGGCTTCATTGGCCCCATCGACATCGAAGCTCGGATAGTCGGTTTCCGCGATCAGTTCCTTGACGTAATCGCCCTGGTAACGAATGCAGGCATAATCGTCCTCGTTGGCATCTTCACGTGCAACACGGTCATCGACATCTGCCTGCATGGCGGCTTTGTCGGGCAGGGCGATGCGCCCCATGATGACGTCGCGCGCCCACCAGGCTTGCGCGTCAAACATGTTGAAGGTGAACCACTGGTCCTGCATGCCGATATAGAACAGTGCGGGATTGTGGATGAAGGCAACGCCTTTATAAAGATCAGCCGTGGCCAGCCGGTTGGCAGTATGCAGTTTCAGGTCTTCTGCCATGAACGGGAAATGATGCCGGTAGCCGGTGCACAGGATAATGGCATCGACGTCCTTCGTGGTGCCGTCCTTGAATGTGCATGTATTGCCTTCAACCTTGATCAGCAGGGGCACTTCGGACCAGTTGTCGGGCCAGTCGTAGCCCATGGCGGCGGTGCGGTGGCTGACGGTGATGGATTTGGCGCCGTACTTCCAGCACTGGGACCCGATATCTTCGGCAGAATAGGATGTGCCGATGATGAGGATGTCCTTGTCCTTGAATTCGACCGCATCGCGGAAGTCATGCGCGTGAAGCACCCGGCCATTGAAGCGATCAAGACCCTCGAATTCAGGCACGTTCGGCGTTGAGAAGTGGCCGCTGCAGCACACCACATTGTCGAATGCCTCGGTGGTGACCACGTCGTTCACGAGGTCGTGCGATGTGACGTTGAACTTGTGGGTTGCTCCGTCCCATTCGACATGACGAACAGGCGTGCGGAACCTGATCCACTTGCGCACGTCCGCCTTTTCAACCCGGCCCTGGATATAATCAAACAGGACCGCACGTGGCGGGTATGAAGCGATCTGCTTGCCGAAATGTTCCTCGAAGGAATAGTCGGCAAATTCCAGGCCTTCCTTGGGACCGTTCGACCACAGATAGCGATACATCGAACAGTGTACCGGTTCGCCATATTCATCAAGTCCGGTACGCCATGTATAATTCCACAGTCCGCCCCAGTTATCCTGCTTTTCGAAACAGACGATCTCGGGAATTTCGGCACCCGCCTTCGCAGCTGACTGGAAGGCACGCATCTGTGCCAGGCCCGATGGACCGGCACCAATAACGGCTACTCTTTTTGACATTGACTTGGTTCTCCTTAGTTTATGCCCAACTGTTTTTTACGTTCTGCTGCCCAGGCCTGAATAAGCCTGTCGGCGACAATGCCGATAACGGCAATACCGAGACCTGCAATGATACCGCGGCCGGAGTCCGCGGTCGGCAGGGCACGGTAAATTTCCTGACCAAGGTCAGAGGATCCGATCAGCGCCGTGATGGCGGTCATGGCCAGCGCCATCATGATGGTCTGGTTGATGCCGAGCATGATCTCGGGCAGCGCTATTGGCAGTTCCACTTTCCACAGGCGCTGGAACGGAGTGGTTCCATTGGCAATGGCTGCCTCGATGGTCACGTCCGGAATACGCTTGATGCCCAGATAAGTGTAGCGGACTGCCGGCACGGTGGCATAGGCCAGGATGGCAATGACATTCGACAGGTCGCCGACCTTCAACAGCATGATGACGGGTATCAGGTAGATGAATGACGGGAACGTCTGCAAGGTATCGCACGTCGCCATGATGGCCCGTGCAGCGCGGTCTGAACGCGCTGCCCAGATGCCGATCGGCACACCAATGAGCACGCACAAGATGACTGCCGAGGTCACGAGGTAAAGTGTCAGGACACCTTGTTCCCAGTTGCCGGTGATCAATATGATGCCGACGATGAGGCCGGTGGTCAGCAAGGTGGTGCGTATGCCGCCGAGCCGGTAGGCGGCAAGACCGACAACACCGACGACCGTGCTCCAGGGCAACCACAGGAAAAAGTCGCGGAACGGGATCAGCATGTAAACGGTTATGAAATCACGCACCGGGCTGATGTAGTCATATGCATGTTTTGAAAACGCGCGCAGGGCGAAGTCAATGCTGCGGCCGAGGGTGAACGTGTAGGCTTTGGGGTATTTTTCAACTAGCGGCAGAAACTGCGCGAGCAGATAGGCACCGATCGCGACACCCAGAAACAGCCACAGGTGTTTCTTGGCTCTCCAGCCCGTCTCGCGTAATGCCAGATGGTCGGGTGCGCGATTTGCGTAGGCTTGCGTCATACGGTCGAGCACCACGGCCATCAGCACGATGGCGAGGCCCTGTTCAACTGCTGCGCCGAGGCGCAATTGCTGCAGCGAGAAAAGCAGTTTGTGGCCGAGCCCCTGGGCCCCGACCATGGAGGCAATCACCACCATTGCAAGTGTTTGCATGACAACCTGGTTCACACCCAGCATCAGGATGCGCTGGGCAGAGGGCAGGGTGACTTTCCACAGCAGTTGTCGCGCCGTGCAACCCGACATCCGTCCGGATTCCTCAATATCGCTGGAGACAGTCTGAATGCCCAGTATGGTGCATCGCGCCATGGGCGGCATTGCAAAGATCACCGTCGCAATCATCGCCGGTACCTGACCCGCCCCGAACAACACGACCACCGGCACCAGGTACGCCATGTGAGGCGTTGCCTGCATGATGTCGAACATCGGCGATATAACCGCGGCCGCCCGTTTGGACCGGGTCACCCAGATGCCCAGGCCAAGGCCGATCAGCGCCGCGAAAGGTACCGCTACCACGACGATGGAGAACGTCTTCATGGAGTCCCGCCACAGGCCCATGACAGCCAGGTATCCAATGCATGCAGCAGAAAACACAGCCAGTTTCCAGCCGCCTATCCAGTGCCCCAGGATACCGGCGCCTGCAACCATGACGATCCAGGGAAGCGCATCCAGTTTCTTGACGCCGAGTGCGTCCAGAACTGTACGCGGCAGCTCGAAAAGCCCGGCCTGGAACAGCAGGTTGTCAGCCAGTGTGAGTGTCCAGACGGCAGCAACGGCCAGCAGGCATTGCCACAGGCCGAAACGCTTGTGCAGCAGACACAGGCCGATGATCGGGGCAAACGTCCAGAAGATCGCCGGCAACTGTTTGGCCTTGATGCCCCGGTACAAGATGTATTCTGCCCAATCGAGAGGCTGTTCGAGCAGCCAGGAAATGGATCGGGTGACCATCTTGAACTTGAGCGGACCTATGCCTGCGTCCTTGTCCAGCCAGGTGAAGAATTGTGTGACCCAGGTCTTGATGGGAACGATCCAGTCCTGCGGCCAGACTTTGAGAAAGTCGAGAACCAGGCTCAAAAGGATGGTGACACCGATCATGACGGCCATTTGCACCCGGAATGAAGTCATCCCGGGAATGCCGGACGGCGACGTCTTGTCGATATCTGCCGCTACGGCGTTCATACAATTTTCCCTTTGCCGAACAGGGCTTTTGTAATGCGTTCACGGTCCACGTGACCCAGCAGGTATCCGTCCTTGTCGGTCACAGGAGTTGGCTTGTCGGACCCGATAACCTGTTCTGCAATCGTGCCGATTTTTGCACTTGCCGGAACACACGCGCCGGTCACTTTCCGCGGCGTCTTCAGCTTGGTTTTTTCCATGATGGCCGCCGCAGACACAATTCGGTCGCGCGGCGCATTCTGTGCGAAGGCCGCCACATAGTCATCAGCCGGGTTCAGCACCATTTCTTCCGGTGTGCACAGCTGCACCATCTGGCCATCCTTCATGATGCCAATTCGGTCCGCCAGCTTGGTGGCTTCTTCAAAGTCGTGAGTGATGAACACAATGGTTTTCTTGAGCATTTGCTGAAGACGAATGAACTCATCCTGCATTTCTGCCCGAATAAGTGGATCGAGCGCGGAAAACGGTTCATCAAGAAACCAGATGTCCGGCTCCACCGCAAGCGAGCGGGCAATGCCGACACGTTGTTGCTGACCACCTGAAAGTTCACGTGGGAAGTAGTTTTCCCTGCCGCCCAGTCCGACAAGCTCGATCATCTCCATGGCGCGCTTTTCGCGCTCCATCTGATCGAGATTTTGAACTTCAAGCGGAAAGGCGACATTGGACAGGACGGTCCGGTGAGGCAACAGGCCAAAGCTCTGGAACACCATGCCCATCTTGTGCCGGCGGATATCGATCAGTTCCTGCGGTGTGGCTTTGAGCAGGTCGCGTCCTTCATATTCGACCTCCCCCGTCGTCGGGTCGTTCAGTCGGGTCATGCAACGGATGATGGTCGATTTTCCGGATCCCGACAGCCCCATGATGATAAGAATTTCACCTTGATGGACATCAAACGAAACATCACGCACAGCACCGATATAACCTTCCCGCGCAAGGTCGCCCGCGGTCGGATTGCCGTCGTGGCGCTGCATGAAACCGTCCGGATCGGCCCCAAACACTTTCCAAATATTACGGCACCTGATTTGCGCGTCGATGGCCATTGTGTCCCCTTCAGCGGTTGCCCCACCGGGTCGTCTTGTTATCGTTGCACATATGAAAAGACCGGGCAAAAGATGTCTTCAGCCCGGCCTCGAAACGCTGTTTGCTCATTAACGGCGAACCTATTGCTGCCAGCCCTCGACAACGGCTGCATTGTCGGAAATCCACTTGTCGGCGGCGGCTTCCGGGGACAAGCCATCGACATCGACCATCAGCGCGGCCGCTGCGATCTGGGCGTTGTTGAAGTCTACTTTCTGCAACACGCCCCAGGCCTTCGGGTATTTTTCAGCAAGGCCTTCCCAGGCAGCCTTTTTCAGCCAACCTGAATGTGGAGCGCCGCAGTCTCCGGTTGCATTCGGGTTTGGACCCCATGCCTTGTCTTCCATGCAGCCTTTTTCAGGCTTCGGGAAGTCGACGAAGCGACCCTTGAATTTGGACTCGATAAAATTGGGCGTCCAGTTGAACAGAACGATAGGCTCCTTGCGATCGTAGGCAGACTGCAGTTCGGCCCACAAGGTCGCGGCCTGGCCGACATTGATTGCCTTGAAGTTCATCTCCAGGGCATCAATTCTCGCGGCATAATTCTTGCCCCAGTCAGCCGGTGGGCCAACGAACCGGCCCTTTGGTTTGGTCTCTGCGGTTGCAAAGATTTCAGCGCAAGCGTTCAAGCCTTCCCAGCTTTGAGCAGCAGGACATTTTTCCAGTACGTAATCCGGGATCCACCATTCTTCACGTGTCAGGGCGGTGTGCGACCCGGCATCAATCATGCCGTCTTCGGCCACGGCCTTTTCAAAGGCTGACTTCATGGAGCCTTCCCAGGCTTCTACCTGGAAATGCATGTCACCATCGGCGATCGCCTTGAACTGCAACTGGGTGTCGGATGGCGAATACTCGACCGTGTAGCCCATTTTTTCCAGTGTCTTGCCAACAACAAACGACAGAACCAACTGGCTGGTCCAGTTGTTTTGCACCATGATAATCGGGTCGTCGGATTCAACTTCCGCATAGGCTGGAAGTGTAAACGCCAGACTGGCGGCAACAATGGCCGATGTGGCCAGCAGCTTTGTGATTTTCATTGTAATTTCTCCCGAATTTGCCTGGTGCGGACATGTTTGTGTGGATGGATTTCCGTCTGCTTGAACATCGCACCTGCCATACTATTGGACGAAAACTCAACCAAAGCAACCCAAAATGGAACCTATTGTGATCCAATTGCTGAAATTGGTCGAGATATGATGCCCGTTTCCGGTGTTGCGACATCTTCTTGTGGGCGTGCCTGGGAGGCTTGGAAGCTCGTGAACTGGTTTTCGGGAGTTTTCCGCGACAGCGCACAGGTTTTTTGATTGTGGATTCCTGTTATTGCGCACAGGCCTCTTCTGAACTGTCGCGGATTGGTATAGAATTGGTTGTCGCCAATCAGAACAGGATCAAATCGATGCCCAGGAAACTCACAGTGGCCTGTATACAGAATTGCGCCACGCCTGATGTCCGGCACAATATCGAGACATGCCTGCGACTGGCCGGTTCGGCCGCAGCCGGTGGGGCCCGGCTGATTGCGACGCCTGAGTATTTTTCAGGTCTCGAAACCAGGGACGGACTTTTTCTTCCCGGTGCGTACGCGGAGGCAGATCACCCGGTACTGCCGGCGTTTTCCGAGGCTGCCCGCAAGCTCGGTGTCTGGTTCCTGCTGGGATCGATCGGTGTGCTGAACGATGATGGACGCATTTCCAATCGCTCTTACCTGATCAACGCAGATGGTGAGTGGGTGGCACAGTACGACAAGATTCACATGTTTGATGTGGATCTCGATGGTGGATCGTATCGAGAGTCTGCAACCATTTCACCGGGTCATCAGGCGGTCGTGACTGACACGCCCTGGGCCAGGATCGGCTTGTCGATCTGTTACGACTTGCGGTTTGCCGCCCTTTACCGGCAGCTTGCCATGATGGGCGCCGAGGTGCTGGCAACACCTGCTGCATTTACAAAAG